>WNFX01000290.1_pt1 | contig 46402 bp, 40 predicted proteins | sample 5400111 | NCBI WGS metagenome assembly WNFX01 (sample SAMN13153363, study PRJNA577476) | soil metagenome | isolation source: 40 cm soil or saprolite under grassland replicate 1 | place: USA:California | collected 2016-06-15
TCGAATATTCGGTAAAAACACCTTTATTAGTACTTGCCGGTCGAACCACATCTCATCAGAGATGCCAGGCTCTCAGAAGTTCTCCACTCTTCTGAAGAACTACGTAGAACAGTCTTTTTCATCTGGCGTATAACAATACTTATTGTACGAATTGAAAAATGACGTACAAAGTCCTGCCAGGGAGTAAGTTATACATGAAGTATACCAGAAGCTACGAAAAGTAGCTAGTAAATCGCCACCACCTTTAGGTATCCAACTGGTAAAGGCCATACCAATCGTTTCTAACAGGACACAAGGTACAAAAATACCAAGACCGGTAAGCCAGAAGATGCGTCCAGCCGGTGTCTCTTCAGGCTGGTTGACATTGTAGTCAGCAGCGTAGGAACTCCATCCTGTAGCAAAGCCAAAGATAGCACCACCAAAGGAGATGAACCCTGCAATTTCAACCGCTCCAAATGCAGGCGTAGGTATTATGTGCATATGCGGGACTGCTACAACCACCAGGATCGCAAAGATGATGGCCATGGGGATCCAAGCCCAGCGCTCGTAGCGATGCACGTACCTGTAGCCATAAATGCTGACCACGGTTGTAAGAATCGCAATGACAAGAATTCCTAACCATTCGGGGATAGCGCCATTCGTCAATGAATTAACCAATTGACCGCCGATAATGACGTTGACAGTAGACCAACCAATGCAGGCAGCCACATTGAACAATGCCATGATGATGCCACCTATCCAACCGAAAGAGAAACGAGTGATGGTCATCTGGCGTAAACCCAGTTTGGGACCAAGAGTCGAGAAAAAGGCAACGGGTAAAACACCAATTATGTTGAAGATAATAATAACAGCCAGGCCATCCCAGAAACCTAGTCCAAATGCCAGGTTAGCTATCGCTCCAAGAGCGATTGTTGAAATCACCAGGTTGGCGGATAGCCACATAGTGAAGTTGTCGCGAATGCGCACATGTGTGCGAGTTTTGGGCGAAACACGTTCTATTCCATGTGTTTCTAAACCCTGCTCTTCTGGTATGGCGATAATATCTGTAGCCATGTTGTTGTTCTCCTGAGAAAAAAACTATCGAATATTCGGTAAAAACACCTTGATTAGGTACTTGCCGGTCGAACCACATCTCATCAGAGATGCCAGGCTCTCAGAAGTTCTCCACACTTCTGAATAACTACAAAGAACAGTCTTTTTCATCTGACATTGAGTGATACCCATCGTACGAAATGAAGAAATTATGTACTAAATCTATGCCAGGGAGCAAGCTATATCTCAAGTATACCAGAATCAACGCAAAGTAGCTAGTGAATTTCTCTGAATGGAATAGTTTAGCTTAAAATCTCTCATATGCCTTTGATGCGGGAAGCGTTATCAACTGTAGTCTTTCTCTGTAGAAAACTGCACATATCTATTTATTTTTCAAACAAGTGGCATATCGAAATTCGTAAAAACACGTTGAAAATACTACGATGTAAGAAAAAGTAACCCTCATTTTTAGCATAATTCGTAAAATTTGAATGAAGAAAACGACAAATTAGTAAGTTCAAGGGTAAAACTCTAGACGTGGTATCTGAAAATATGTACAATGGTTGTTATATACATACCATATGGACAATATATGATAAGCAGTAACACATTTCACGATAACTTTCCACGTTGATGGAGAGCTTCTCTTACGAAACTAGAGCAGGAGGCCGGCATGTCTTCCAAAATAGACTCATCAAAAGACAACGCTAGAAATATAACAGACCAATCTAATGAGCAACTTCGCCAGGAGAATATTGAGCTGCGTACAGCACTCGAGGCTCGCACTCAGGAGAATAACCTGCTGAATGAGGTTATTTCGACAGTCGGTTCTACTCTCAAGCTTGATGAGGTACTGGGACACCTTGTAGATACAGTCGTCCGTGCCATTCCCTGCCACGCTGCATTCTTTTACCTCTATGACAAAGACAAAGAGCGGCTGACGCTTGCAAGCACAAATCAGCAATATAAGAAACTCATGGGTAAAATTGAAATGGCTCTGGGGGAGGGCATTACCGGCTGGGTTGGTATGCACCTCCAGCCAGTGATTCTCAAAGAAGCAGCTATGAATGACCCTCGTTTCCGCTACTTCCCTGAGCTGGAAGAGGAGAAGTTTCAGTCTACTATGACGGTGCCCATCATTGCCAAAGACCGCCATCTCATTGGTGTCATTACCTTACATACAGTTGCTCCTTATGAATTTTCGGAACAACACCAGACGTTCTTAATCAATACAGCCGCACTAGTGGCAAGCGCTATAGAGAACGCCCAACTCTATGAAAACACGCAGCACAAACTCAACATCTTGACGACGCTTTCTGTCATGAGCCAGACTATCAGTTCTGGACTGTACCTCGATGAGATGCTTCGCTCGCTGGCAACGTTGACTGTACAAATTATAGAGGCAGATCTCTGCGTCATTATGCTAATGGATCAGACAAAAGGACGTTTAACGGTTCGAGCCTCTTCTCCTAATTTGAATGACCGTGCAATAAGCTTCCAGCCAATCGATGTTGATCGCAATGTCTGGGAAAAGTTGCGAGACTTTAGCACTCACGGTCAATTTCCTGAGTTGAGCGCCCATGCGTTGGAGCGGCTGAACCCATTGAAGGACTCGCAATACAAAACGTTGCTTTCTGCTCCCCTGATTGCTGGTACTGAATACCTCGGCTTGATTAATTGTTACTTCAGTAAAACGCGCCGTAATACATCCGAGGATCAGACATTACTAAGTACAATTGCGAACCAAATTGCGATGGCGATTAAGAATAGTCAACTCGTTGATATGCTGGCACAAAAGAACCTGATCAAAGGGTTCTTCGATGATCTAATGTATGGAGCATATGACTCGGAGGACTCGCTGCGACAGCGAGCGAATTTTATCGGCTGTGATTTAACGAAACCACATAGCGTAGCCATGATTGAAGTTGCACACCTGGCTGAAAGCGACACCGACGATGATGGACACCACAGGGCAATCGCTACTCCTTCCAGCAGACCTCTTGCAGACACACTTCTACAAACCGAAGAAGATCGTCTAGTGATACACAAACGTATTAGTGCACAAATAAGGCGCCGTATTCAGGATAACTATCCTGGTTCAGTTCTCTATGAACGCGAGAATGTGCTCACCTGTATCATCTGCCTGAGCAAAGACCCGACTGCCGCACGCTTGAAAACATGGCTACGTGACCTTGCCCGCCAGATGCGTACCGAGCATGGTGTACGTCTTTCAATCGGTATTGGTAATCAATGTCAAAGCGCTAGTGACTATCGACGAGGCTTTGCCGAGGCCATTGAAGCTCTACAAATGGGTCAGAATCTGAACCGGAATGGAGGTGTGACTCACTTTAATGACCTGGGAGTCTACCGTTACCTCTACAAGATTGCACGTATGGATGACCTGCGGGATATGTACCAGGACCAGGTCGCACGCATTGCTAACTATGATCGGCGCAAGGGAACCGACTTACTGGATACATTGGAGACCTACCTGGAATGTGCAGGAAACCTTACCAAAACCTCCAACCGTTTGTTCGTACATCGAAACACGCTCATCCAGCGCCTGGAGCGCTTGCAATCGCTGTGCGATATTGATCTACAAGAGCGCAGTAACTGGCTTACACTGCAAGTTGCTATCAAGGTTTTCAAATTGCGCTCAAGCGGGATATAACAAAACATGTTCGAAATAAAAAATCTGGCATCCACTCGTGGATGCCAGATTATCTCAAGTCTGCTCTGATTAAATTATTGCGGACAAGCTACTTTCATCATCAACTTCATCAGCAACAGTATCCTTTTCCATAAGGCGTCCGCCTCTCAGTGGAATCTCTTTCAGGAAAAGTACTGCCACAAGGCCGGTAATCATCAATCCAAGACTCAACACAAAGACATTATGGATGCCCTGTGCCAGACCAATCTTGACAGCTTCAATGATTTGATGAAGCATTGCTACAGCTTGGGGTCCCATCGCAGCAGCATGAGACTCTATCTGCGCCAGCGCAGTCGGCGAAAGCAGAATCTGCGGATTATTAAAAGCAGACAAGTATTGAGCTGGAACAGCATGCATGATAGCGGCAGGTAACGCACTATGGAAAGCAGGCAGATAGGCAGCAGTCATCACCGAACCCATCGCTGCCAGGGCAATCGTGCCCCCAATCTGGCGGAAAAACGTCAGGGCAGCAGTAGACTGACCAATCTTGGTAGGCAAAGCGTTCTGGACTATCAATGTATAGAGTGACATTCCAATACCCAAACCAAGACCCAGAACCAGCATAGCTAGCAACACATCATTATTGGACGAATTGACATCCAAATGTGCTAAAAGCAAAACTCCTGCAACACTCACCAGCATACCTAGAATGGCTATCCACTTGTACTTGCCCAGGCGGGAAACCAACTGACCTGAAACGACACTACCCACGACGGAGGTCAACATCAATGGTGTCAGGATCAAACCGCTATTCGTAGCAGATGAACCAACTACTCCTTGTACATACAAGGGTATGAAGAAGATACCGCCGAACAAGGCCATACCAAAGATCATAGTTACCAGTGTCGAAACACTAAAAATGCTATTTTTAAACAGGCTTGGTTCGATAATCGGCTGCCCACCACTCCGCTCTAGCCAGGCTTCGTAGATGATAAAAGACGTAAGCACGATGAACGCTCCAGCGAATAGGCTGATGATCTGTACTGATACCCAGTCATACTGGCTGCCTGCCCACGTGAAGCCGAGCAGTAACGGCACAGTTCCAAGCACGAGCAATGCTGCGCCAACATAGTCAATTGAGACGTCTTTAGCCTTTCCACGTAAGGTTGGCATCAGGAAGATCAGCACGAGCAATGCTGCAATGCCGATTGGCAGGTTCACATAGAAGATCCAGCGCCATGATGCATTCTGCGTAATCCATCCGCCAAGTGTTGGACCAATAATAGCTGAGATTCCCCAGACACCACCAGTGACACCTTGCCATTTACCACGTTCGCGTGGTGTGAACAAATCACCGACAATTGCGATTGCAATGGGCATGAGAGCGCCTGCCCCAACTCCCTGTAAAGCACGGAACGCAATCAACTGATTCATCGATTGCGAAGTGCCCGACAGAGCCGAACCAATCAAGAATACAACAACACCAAATAGGAAGATAGGCTTCCTTCCAATCAGATCAGAAAGCTTCCCATAAATTGGTACCATTACGGTCGATGTGAGCAAGTATGCGGTAGAGACCCAGGTGTAACGATCAAAACCATGCAGCTCAGCAATAACTCGCGGCATGGCTGTTGAGACAATCGTTTGATCGAGCGAAGCGAGCAACATCACCATGAGCACACCAAACATGGTTAATAGGGTTTCACGCTGTGAGAAGCGAGGTTGCTCGTAATCTTCTACTACTTTACCCGGTCGATCTGATGTTAAAACAGCAACATCAGATCGAGTTGATATAGTTTTCATTACATAATCCTTTAATTAGCACTAATACCTTTGAAGTATATTCGCTTAAGGTTTTTCCCCACTTCTTCTGCAGACATCTGCCCCTCTTCCATTAAGCGTTCATAACTCTTTGGTGACAATAAACTATAAAATGCGCTTGACATTACCATTGTTGGCAATGTAGAATCAAACTCTCCTGCAGCTTTTCCTTCCTCAAGCAGTGAGTTCAGGCGCATCGAAAGTTGATCCCATATTTCACGCAAACAGCCTTTCTTCTCGACCAACAGATGCCTTAAACCTGCACTATTGCTTATCGAATAGACTAGTTGCATACGCTTACTAATAATCCCCCCATGCATCAAATCGAAAATAGACTCTATCTTCCCACGAGTTGTCATGGCTGAGGACATGGTTATATCAACATATTGCAATAACTGCTGCATATCGCGCTCAAATATTGCATTAACCAGGTCCTCTTTACTGGGAAAGTGAAGATAAATGGTACCCTTAGCAATACCTACACGAGCAGCAATTTCATCGATGGATGTTTCGTAATATCCCTTCTCCATCAAGACTTCTTCGGCTGCCTGGAGAATAAGCGCCTCACGTTCCTGGCGCTGCTTTTCTTTTAAGGAACGAGGGGCAGTTACTGGTTGCATCATTGCACACCTCCTCTACTGATCAATGACTCCTAAGTTATTTTCTGACAATAAAAACAAAATTTGACCAATTAGTATTCCATATGACTGATAGGTCATTATTTTACCTGGGAGTCAAGAAAATGTCAAGGGAAAAAGGGGGAAATTTCACCTTGCGCCAGGGTTATCAGCATGTTACACTAGAGTGTGTTTATTTCATCTGAGCGCACAACAGATACTGCTTGGCGGCAACTGCGACTACGCCTCACACTGTCCTACCTGGTCGTTGCCCTGATTCTGCTCTTTTTAAGCGGAGTAGGAAATGCACGGTTATTAAACCAGATCGGACGAACCTTTGGTGGCTTTTTCTGGGCCATCGATACAGATAGACAGGTAGTTGTTGTCTCAACACCACCTCAATTACCTGCCTTTGCCGTATCCCCTGGCTCACTTACAAACCTTGACCACATTGTCGGAGTAAATGGCCAGCCTGCTTCCGCACTATCGAATGTGTATCAACAGGCCCAGCCCGGTAATTTGATCACATACACCGTCCAGCAGAATAGTAAACTCACCAGGATCAAACATCCCGCCGTGATATTTACCTGGGACATGTGGTTTGAGAGCTATGGGCTGACACTCATTGCAGGTATATGCTGGCTACTCGTTGGCTTTATCCTACTTGCCAGGGCACTTAATTGGACAGGAGCCGTTGAAGGTATTACGCTCTTGCCGGCAGCTATGCTCTTTTTGCTCTTCAGTCATTGGGGTAATGTCCAGCAGGCATATCCTGCTGATTTCGTTTTTATCTTCATGTGGTCACCAGCATTTGTATTGCTCGGGGCTGCTTTTATTCAACTCAGTTTAACGTACAGACCAGAAGCTTTTCGTGAGTCTCGCTCGCCTGGACTGGCGATCGATGGGCTACCGTACCTGCCATTGATTGCGCTCCTCGCATTTGATGTATTTTCATTCCTCTTCAGAGGTAGTGTACCAGGCCGCATTCAATTCATTTTCTCGCTTGGCTATGCCGTATTCGGTGGATTGCTCAGTCTTGCTATTGGCATTGCTTCATTGCTGCGTATAAGTGGCCTGCTTCCTGGAACAAAAATCCCTGCGAACATTCGTCGTCGCCTGGGTGACCTGTTAGCCCTGTGGATCGGCGGTGTCGGTTTGGGGTTCTGTCTCGGCATTTTGCCTATTCTATTGACCGGTAAACCACTCATATCACCGCAAATTTTTTATGTGCTTGCAACCATTTATCCGTTTATTCTACTCTATGCTCTACGTTCACTACGAATGATGGATCGTTTGCAATATACAATTGAACAACGAGGACAAGCGCTACTCGAGCAACAAAAACTGGCAGAAGAATTGCGCCGGACAAACAACGAACTTCAGCGAGCTACCTCGCTGCTGCTGCATGCTGACGCTCACCTGCGTTCACTCCTTTCGCAACGTATTCACGATCAACCCAAACAGCAAGCGCTGCGTATTCGTTCGTTGCTGGGCCACTGGCAGCACAAACTTAGAGTCGAGGTAGAGCATAATCCCTCTTTCAAGCCTTTCGCGCAACCCATCATCGAAGCATTGGGTAAGGTACGCAAGATCAGCGAGGAGCTAGAGAGCGATTTGCGCGGACTGCAACTCCTTGTTGAAGACGCTTATCAGAGGCGAAGTTTAGGATTGAAATTGCACCTAGAGAAATTAATCCGCGAAGACTTACCTGCGCTACACCCAGAATCTCCCCTCAAGGTTCAGCCAGATTTATGGGCATTGGATGCCTTGAGTTATGACCTGGAACAAACGGCCGCAGGTGAAAAGTTCGCAGAAGCCATCTCGTATACTGTGACGCAGGCCCTATTGAATATCTATAATCATGCAGGGGCAAGTTTCGCAACAGTCCGCTCTGTTCGTGTCAATAGTAATCTGGAAATCTATATTACCGATGATGGACGCGGCTTTGACCCAAGCACTATTTCTCCTGAAAAAACTAGCCTGTTCAAGGCACAATTGAAGGTTCGTGAAGCGGGCGGCACACTCACGATTAGCTCTGTTCCTCGTCCACAGGCACAACACGGCACAATCATCGTCTTGAGTTTACCATTTCCCGATAGTAAACGCCCTTTAAATACCAGGCCACTTCCAAGCTCTATGGTTCCAGGAATGTAGGTCTAAGCCCAGCATATGCCTCATACGCATGAGCTAGCAGCACACGTCTGCCAGGATCGCTTGGAGCGCCTTCAATAGCAAAAAAGCTGTAGAGTTCGCTGACGAGATTCTCAAGCGGGCCTATGTTTGTTTTCCCTAATGCATTGAGATAGCCCATGCGCAGTGCAATATCATCGTTGCTTAACCCCTTCGCGATGAGCGATGCACACTCTTCCTGGCGCGGTGTGAGCCGCTGCCCCCGCAGCTTCTTGATCAAATAATCTAGCACTTCTGGATCGATGTACGTTTCGCGACGGAGTACAACTGTCGTCGCAATATTCGCAAGGTATAAAGGCTGCATGTTGCTGAAAAGCGCGTAACCATGTAACCCTGGCAGTATTTTCATGCGTTTGCTTTCACTGCGGCGCGTACCACTCCTGTTGTATTCCTGGCGGAATATCTCGGCAGCCAGCGTCCAACTCGGGTCTTGTGTATAAATTACAATGCGTAATCCAGGCGCCAGGCGTAGCAGTGTACGTCCAAGATCTATCCCATTTCCCGGCCCAAGATGCAAGTCGGATAGCACCAGGCATCCCTCCAATGTAGGATTCTCGATTGCTTTCTCTATACAGAGTTTCTCAATCAGGGCAATGATGCTATCAGTATCCCCCGCCTGGGCATACAGGCGTAGCAGTGGAGTTTCTTCCACAAACTCGCAGATACCGCGCCGCTTGACTGGCGTATCATCGATGACAATGACGGGAATAGATACGTCTTCCATACTTTATAATATACCATGCTACTATTCTGATCGATATTTCTTTATCCGGCAAAAGCGATCACAAGAATACCCGCAAAAATGAACATTGCGCCAACCAGACGTATAGCCCCAAAGCTTTCTCCCAACCAGCGCCACCCGACAAATGCCGCAAAGACAACGCTAATCTCTCTGACAGATCCAGCATAACTCACCCGTGCAATCGTATAAGCCTTCAATGCAAGCATGTAAGCCAAAAGAGTAAAGAGACCAACCAGAACTATGTGTATCCAATTCGCACACCACTCTTCAACAATGGCACGATTTCCGTAGTGTTTTACAACCGCTGGTGTAATAAAAACGGCGGCAAGCGCGATCACCAGCACAGTGTAGGGTAGAGGGGATACATGATGCACAGCTGCACCATCAATAACAGTGTAGACGGAGATACAACAGGCAACGCCAAGAGCAAGAGCGAGTGCACTCTTCTTAAAGCCTGATGTCTTGCGTAAAGTCCACCAGTTTTTTCCACCTACAACGATCAGCCCAAGCACGAGTAGAGCAATACCAACAAGCCCAAAGAGCCGTGGACGCTCCCCGAGGAATAATGTTGTCCAGAGAAGTAGAAAAGCTGGTGCAGCGCCACGGGCCATCGGATAGACGAGCGAAAAATCACCATTTTCATAAGCACGTATCAGGATAATATAGTAAATTGCTTCTATAAGAGCGCTGCTGATAAGATAGGGCCATATAGAGATGGAGAATAACGAGCTGGTCAACAACAAAGGAGAGAAAATAATTACACCAGCAATTAACGCGCACCAGATAAAAACCTGTTTCTCTTTCGCACGCTTGACAAGCAGGTTCCAGGTTGTATGCATTATTGCCGCCGCCAGTAGCAACCCCAAAGCAGTAAGAGGCATGTGCCTGTTCTCCTTTTCTCTATATAAGATAGAACATGTATGTAGTAGCAATCTACCTTTCATTGTATCAGCGTAGTCTACACATTGGTATAGACATGAGTTTACGCAGCGTCCTCTTTATTCATGAGTTAAAATAGGGGCTTACCGCACCAATCAAAGCAGCATCTGCACCCAGGCGAGAAGGAACAACCTTGAGCATATCGCACACTTTTGTGGAGGATTGCACTATGAACGCGCTTCTAACATTGGTAAGCAAAAGTTCACTTGCGCTAAGCACGCCACCACCGAGGATTAGCACATTCAGCTCATATTTGCCGATGTACCGGGCAGTCACAGCACTCAGCCAACGCCCTACCTCATCATAAACCTGCAAAGCAATTGTATCACCTCGCAATGCTTCCTCTGCCAGCAATTGCTGGCTAAAAAATTCGCGATTATTCAAACGTTGTATGAGGCTGGTCTGTTCGCCTCTACGCAAGGCACGCTGTACTATCTTTTGCAGAGCTTCCATCGAGACTAGCGCATTGATACAGCCACGTTTGCCACAGCTACAACGTGGGCCACTTGTGGAAACCAGCATGTGACATACATGCCCTACGAATTCTTGTGCAGACCGCTCCAGTTTACCATCTATGAGAAGCGCAGCGCCTATTACAGCATTTACATTCAAGTAGAGTAAACGGCGAAAACCTTTGCCTGCACCGAAATGATATTCGCCAAGTAGAGCGGCATCAACATCAACATATAATTGGGCAGGGAGGTTATATCGTGCCTCAAGTAGATCACTCAAGGGGAAATCGTTCAGCGAGGGAAGAATTGGAACCATAAGGGAGCGGCGATTTTCATGGTCAAGTGTTCCTGGAATAGATACACCCAGACCATACACAAGCAAGCCTTCAGATTTCGCATGTGCAAGAATAGTCTCAATCGCGCGTAGGTAAGGCTCAAGTGTGGCCGCAGCGGGACGCCTCCACAACGTCTTCGCATAGCAACGGTGGCATATCCTACCATGTCGATCAACCAATGCGACAGTAGCTCTACTTCCGGCAATCTCCACCCCTACTGCTACGCCTTTAACGGTTTTTCTTCGATGATCCGGCACTGATGGCTCTATTATTTCTAGTATAAATATAGAACTTACGTTCTAATACTTAACAGCATACAGTAACAGATACAAACAATAATTACGACACTATTTGCAAGAAAAGTATACCGAGCGATAAGAACATTTGTCAAGATCAAATGTTCAAGTTGGATATTAAGTGATCGCTGGATGGGAGACTGTATTGATATGGTACAATAATCCCGTATTGAGAGTGGGTATAATACATCAAGGAGAACCATATGGCACGCGTGGCAATGTACCTACAAGACAAACATGATATCCGCGAAGGGATGGCATACGTACAATACGCCGAGCAGCAAGGCTTCGAGGCCGTGTGGCAGGCGGAATCGCGTCTTGTGCGTGATGCGATTGTACCAATGGCAGCTTTTGCAGCAGTAACATCGCGAATCAAAGTAGGCAGTGGCGTGCTAAACAACTGGACGCGCAATATAGGGCTACTCGCTGCAACCTTCCTGACACTAGACGACCTTGCGCCGGATCGCATCATTTGTGGCATAGGTGCATGGTGGGATCCGCTGGCAAAAAATGTGGGTATTGAGCGCAAAAAACCGCTAAAAGCAATGCGCGAAACTGTTGAAGTAATGAAGCGACTGCTCAACATGGAACGTGTAACTTTTCATGGTGAATTCCATCAAGTATATGGAATTGAACTTGACGTCGTACATGGGCGCCGCGAGCCACGCAACGTGCCGATCTACATTGGCGCAACGCAAATGGGCATGATGGAACTTGCAGGCGAAATCGCCGATGGTGTGGTGCTTAATTATTGCGTACCGCCAGAATATAATCAGACAGCCTTGAAGCATATTGAAATCGGAGCGAAAAAAGCCGGGCGCAGTCTGGACGATATTGATCGCCCACAATTGATCGTGTGCTCAGTAGATTACGATCACTACCGGGCAGTGCAGTCGGCGAAGGAATTGATTACTCAATACCTTGCGCAGCAGCCACATATAGCAGAAGCAAGTGGCACACCTCCGGAAATAGTAAAAAAGGTGCAATCTATTCTCGGGTGGCCCGCAACCAAAGAACAGATTCATGAGGCGATGCAGTTTGTGCCAGACGAATTGATTGAGCGCATAACTGCGAGTGGGACACCTGATGAAGTCCGTGCGAAGGTGGAAGAGTATAACCGCAACGGTTGCACCTGCCCGATTCTTTATCCATTGGGGGAGGATGTGAAGCTGATGATTGATACGTTTGCGCAGGTATAACAGAGAAAGGAACATCATCGTGACCGACAATCACCATAATAGCAACAAGAAGCCAAAAAAGTCTCCTATTTTTGGACAGGGCCATAGCCTCTCTGATGTCGAGGGAGAGACGATACAGCAAATGATTCGCGAAGAGCAGCGCTCAGCACGTGAACTATACATACCGGCAGAAGACTTGGCCAGGGAAGCAACAACTCAGATGTCTCCCGATGTGGCACAGGTTATCGCAAATAGTCGTGTGCGCGTAATCCTACAGTTGTTCAATCGCGACTACCTCTATGGTCAGGGGCGTTTTGACGAATACAAGGACGGCCTGATTCTCAAGTGGGGAGATGGTTACTCTCGAAAGCACATCTGGGCCAGCGTAGAGGATGGTAACCTGTTATTTGAAACTAACCATTTCAAAAAATGTGAAAAGCCCTACTGCAATGGCACACATCACGTTCTATCACGAGAACTGTATACGAACATAGATGTAATTAACCAGGAACTTGGGGACCTCTTCCGCAGGCCTGTGCATGAGCCACCAGATGATTAGAAATGAGCAGCCGTGACAATACATATCCTTGCGCTCGAAAAGGACCTCTTCTTCTCCGTAAAAATGCGTGATACCTTGCGCCATCATGACATGGAGGTAATAACGGTACGCACTCTGTCAGCCTTCGAACAAGGACTGACAGCGTCTGACGACGAGAAGCCTGCAATGGTCATCGTGAACACAGCTACGACTGGAGTTGATTGGGAAACAGCCATTCGCCAAACGCGAACTGCTGGTTTAAAAGTGCTAGCTTTTGGTTCGCACATGGACTTAGAGGCACGCACAAAGGCTCTCCAGGCAGGAGCACAGCGCGTTGTCGCCAATTCAAAGTTTACCAGTGACATGGCAGGTCTGGTTAAACGTATGCTCGATGAACCAGGTACCCTACCTTTTGATGAGTCTGATTCAGCGCCTCAAAGCACTACTGAAGACACGATAGCCCCACGGGATAAGCAGTAGGCTTTGTCCTAACGTGCGCTTCTGGAAAGGTATACTCTGAGGGCGATAGGTCCAGCGATAACGAAGTAAATCTTTGTGAGAACGGAGTGGAGATTGCGGTATTGACCGCATACTTTGGTAACGAGGGCGATGTGCGATCCGTCTGCTCATTCATTCTCCTTTTGTACAGAAAAACAGGCAAGACAAAAGAGGCCTTTCTACCTGTTATATGTACGTAGGAAAGACCTCTTTTTTCTCATGCAACATCCGGCTCAGTGCTAGAATTGTCTAGTGTCCACAACCGCAACTTCTTGCTTCGCCACCACCACTGGCAGTTTTAAAGGAATGCCCACATCCACAACTCGACACGGCATTGGGGTTATTAACAGTAAAACCAGCACCCATCAAGCTATCGACATAGTCAATTTCACTGCCGTCGATGTAACCCATGCTCATCTCATCAACCAGTATTTTAATGCCGCTCAGGGGAATGACGGTATCGCCCTCTTGCTCTTCATCAAGAGTCATACCGTACTGGAGACCCGAGCAACCACCACCAGCGACGAAAACGCGCAGCGCAAGGCTGGGATCATTTTCCTGTGCTAGCAGTTCGCGTACTTTGTCCACTGCGGCAGGCGTCATATTAACAATGCTTGTCTCGATTGCAGATTGCTGGTTTTGCTCGATCATGTTTCTTTGCCTCTCTGTTAGGGCCATAAGTTAGCCGAAAATTATTCTATAGATACCAGAAGTATAGATGCCCTTGAACGTTCTTTGACGTTACCATCTGCCAGTATTATATACTGCAAAAAGTGAAGCGTCAAGATTGCTGGCTCTTAATACTATAAAAAGTGAAGCGTAGGATAGATATGACCTTTACACGAACCTTTGTTGTACACGGATTACATTCGCAAGCAGGTCTGGAATATCGAGACTAGAACCAAATAGTTTTTCGGTACGGCGCTCCTTACCTGATGCTATACGAGAAATAGCATTGGGAAGCGGCCAATCTTGCGCAATAAGATGTGCGCCTAATCCACTGATGATAGCTGTGGCAAATGATGATCCACTCCAATCGGCCCAACCGGTCACATTCTGCTCGCCACCGGGAAAAGTGGGCGCAATATAGACTCCTCGCACAGCTTCTGGCAAACCATTCGCATCCAACAATCCATCACTATCTCCACCAAAAGTGGCAACGCCTGCATTCGAAGGCAGCATGCGAGCAGCATTAGCAAAAACCGAGGGCGCATAGCGGCTATTAACCGAAGCCACACTTAACAACGTCTCATAACGGGCAGGAGCACGCGGTGGGCGAGGTTTCTGACCTTGCTTATTGACGAGAAACGAGTCATTGCCTGCAGCAGATACAATGAGCACATCATGAGCGTACAGGCTCTCGAAAAGCAGGTGTAATCCCTCTTCAAGATGGGTGAGAACACGCATAGCTCCTGCCAATTGTGTACTCGGCCACTGCCGGTGATCGAACCATACATAAGGAAGACGACGAACATCCGGCATGATGTTCAGGCTGAGGTTGATGACAAGGCGTCGAATAGCGCCCGAAACCAGTTCCTGTTCCAAGTCAGTGAGTGCTGCAAAGATATTATACAGATCAGACCCACCATAGTCATTGAGAATGCGAATGAGTCGAATATGCGCTCCTGGAGCGATATCTCGAATGAGTCCAGTCACAAAAACACCATGGTCAGGCATGTTATAATAACCAGGTTGATTATAGAAATCACGCCCAGTACGTACATCACCGATGATAGGATAGCGATCATACTCAATCTCCAGAGAACCATTCTCGCTACGCAAATCCGCTGTGAGACGTTGCACGAGTCGGTTACGCTTAAATTCGGGGCGCATAGCGGAGCTCATCAAGCGATCTGGATGCTGCGAGGTATCGAGTACTGCAACCATTACGTCTTCTGCATCGTTGGGGTCAAAAGGCAAACCTGTATCGACAAAGGAGACATGCCAACCAACAGGTAGATTGTCCGCAGCGGCAAGATCGAGTTGAGGTGCGGGACGAGGTGGGACGGCTGGCCCTCCCTCACTGTAAAGCTGTGGTGCGGCAGTTACCAACCAGTTAGGCATGGCGGAGACAACATTCAATCCTGCCTGCGTCATTTCCTCCAGATGTGCCTGCAGATACGAGAGCGCCAAAGGCATTGGGTCTGGATTTGGAGTGCCTATCTGGCGTACATGAAAAAAGACGGCGATAAGTGGTTGTTGGCGATGTAAACCAAAAATAAATGAACGACGAAGTATAGGAGGCATGGTTGGCGACTCATTCCATCTGCCATGGGTGCCATATGGCTCCAGCATCATATTATACCGCGCAAGCAATAAATTAAGCTGGCCACGGATTTGTTCAATCAACATTTCCTGAGTATCAGGACCAGGTCTCCGATGAAGTTGCACAACCACTACCATCTCACCAGGTACCCAATAATATAGCTCGTTCGGTGTTCCTATCAACTCTGTGGAATTACGAGGCATGCACCTATTCTCCCTGTCCTCAGTGTGATCTTGAAGTTTGTGCAGTGCTGACTGCTTATATGGCGCAGAATAGCCCGAAGTGAATGCTATTGATATGAAGAATTATAGCAGGAACAAGCATAAAGTGGCAATCAGCAAAAATCCTGTTAAATACTGATTCAATCGACGCATTTCTCGCCAGCCTTACCTGCGTTTACTCCACAAGGCCAACACATGTAATGTATCCGTCACCAACAGCTCTAGCGGATCTAACACAACATATTCTTCAACAGAGTGTTCATTCACAACGCCTGTGGATATAGTGAATACTTTGATCTCCGGGCGGAAGCCGCTTGTATCGCTCCCAATGAAGGTTGGTTTCATTTGCAGTGTCGCTCCACGCTGGGCAAGCGCTGTACGATATGTCTGTAAAAGAGCTTCGTCAGGGCTTATTTCGTAGCCATTGGAGTGTGTCTTGAAGCTGACTGCTGCATGCCCACCGAAACGCTGCGCTGCCTGCTCAAAAGCATTCTGTATATCTTGTTTGTACTGTTGGCGCACTTCAAGTCTCTCAAAACTGCGTAGCTCGCCCTCGATAGTAACAGTAGCGGGAATGGCATTGCGAGCACTACCCCCCCTGATACGTCCTACATTAATGCGAGTTCGATCATTGTCAAGTGAACCATGTGGATAGTTTGCTGCGCGAAATATCTCAATAGCATGCACTGTCTGCGCTAAATCTTTGCCCGGATGTCCTGTGCGACCGGTAATCTTCACATCAAACGCCTCATAAGCTGCGCCCCTGGAGACGACAATGCCCGCTTCGTATGCGTTATCAAAGACAATACCGTCTGGGACATGCCATGCTGTGCTGTCAAAGTTTGATGCGCCACACATACCAGCTTCTTCCTGAACGGTGAACACAATTACGAGAGGAGGATGTGGCAAGCGCTGTTCAATAGTACGCCTGACAACCTCCAGGATAATCACAATGCCGGCAGCATCATCGGCTCCGAGATTAGTGGTACCATCACTATAGAGGATACCATTGCGCAAAATGGGCTGATGTCCAAGTCCAGGTGGGACACGATCCATATGCGCATTGAGCAATATGGGGACACCTTCTCCAAGCAATGTCGAGATGAGGTTCCCAAACTCATCGATCTGCACAGTAAGATTAAGTGAGGAAAGATAGTGAGCCAGGTGCGTGCGAACTTTCTCCTCGTGACCCGACGTGCTGGGGATGCGTATTAGCTCAATTAGAGTGGTAGTGAGATGGTCTGCAGACATGATACCATGTTCCTTTACGTATATATTATTTTACAATGTAGCTTCTGGCAGGTCAAAATCGATAGATTGCAGGCAAAGGTGGTCCAATTCTTCCACGACGGCCAGGTGCGCTGGATGTGAGTGATGCGCTTGCAAGTGGGCTTCGTCAACAAAGTGCATAATAATTCCATGCGTAAACCCGCGATGGTGCATACTGCGGTTTTCTCCCACCGAGATAGTAACGATACCTGGGATCAACTGTTGAAGTGCGCAAACATGCTCAAGGAAAGCAGAGAGTTCTTCATTGGTGGTCGTAGTTTTGGGTTGAAGCAGGACGACATGCGCAATCATTTCAAACGTTTTCCTTCTTTCTTCTTACTCGTTATTTTAACATACCGAGCAGCCAACACTGAGGCGATTCGGCATTTTGCAATTATCATTGGGCCTGGCTTTGCCTTTTTCAACCTTAGGCAAGGTTCAAATGAACGTGACAGTTCCTCATCACCAGAAAGGTCCCGCCCTGTCATCCTTCGCTGCGCTCAGGACGACAGGGTGCGACTGTTCAAACTGTCAAGGACTCTTCTTCAACATTGAACCTTGCCTTACCTCCTCAAACCAATTATGATATACCTCAATGGCATAAAACCTACCTCTTTCGTGTTACCATTAATAGAACTAACATGTTGATGGAGAAGTGAGGATGAACCCTATTATGGAAAATTTATACGACGTAATCATCATTGGCTCTGGGCCAGCAGGCTATACCGCAGCGATCTATGCCGCACGAGCTAATCTCTCTGTTTTGATGCTGCAAGGGTACCAGGTTGGCGGCCAGTTAATGCTCACCAGCGATGTTGAAAACTACCCAGGTTTTGAAGAGGGCATCCTCGGCCCTCCAATGATGGAGAAATTTGAAGCACAGGCCCGTCGTTTTGGAACCGAGGTGATACCAGAAGATGTAATTGCTATCGATTTCAGTAAGCGCCCGTTCAAAGTCACGACCGATTCGGGCGAATATCAGGCTCGCGCAATCATCATCTCCACGGGCGCCAGCGCGAAGTGGTTAGGATTGCCCAGCGAACAGCGTTTGCAAGGGCGTGGTGTGAGCGCCTGCGCAACCTGCGACGGCTTTTTCTTTAAGAATAAAGATGTAGCGGTTATAGGCGGAGGTGATACCTCTATGGAAGAGGCAATATTCCTGACTCGTTACGTCAATCACGTGACAGTCATTCACCGCCGTAATACGCTCCGAGCTAGCAAGATCATGCAAGATCGCGCATTTAAGAACCCCAAAATTAGCTTTATCTGGGATACAGAAGTCACCGAAGTTCTGGGTGAAAATGAAGTTACGGGTTTGCGACTTCACAATGTGAAGACGGACGAGGAGAGCACTCTGCCTATACAGGGTTTCTTCCTGGCAATCGGGCATAAGCCTAACACCGATCTATTCAAGGGCATCATTGATATGGATAAGGTCGGGTATATTGTTCCGGTTGAACACACGATGACGAATATTCCAGGCGTTTTTGCCGCAGGTGATGTCACTGACCATCGCTATCGCCAGGCAGTCACGGCTGCTGGTGACGGCTGTCGTGCTGCTATAGATGCAGAACGCTGGCTCGAGAGCCTGGGTGAAGATTAATCTCTCCATAATATTGTAGGGGTGGGGCTTACCCCACCCTGTTATCCTTTGCCCACACCCTGCTTGCTGTGCGCTAAAATAGGTCATCTGACATCTTGTAATAGCTGTACACCCTCAGTATAATTATCACAAGTCTGTATCTCAGGCTTGTGATAATTCTTTCTAGCACTTGCGAGAGGGGTCAGTACACATGGAAGTTACCGACAACCCCGGAGGGGTCGCTGCCGCCAGTCTCACCAGTACCGCGACGTTGCGGCGCGTCTCCCTCTTCGACCAGATCAACATTAACGTCTTCTGGATTACAAACAATTTCCACTGGCAAGCGCTTTTAGCCATCGTCATTCCAAGTATGGTAGTAAAGTATCTCGGTGACGCCAACAAGGATATCAATCTCACCCTGGTTGTTATCTGGGGCACGCTGATCGCTGTTGTCGTTAACCCCTTAGTCGGCTCAATCTCAGACTATGTAACATTCCGCATGGGACGGCGCCGCCCATTTTTGATTATCGGCACCGCGCTCAATGTCGTTGTACTCATCTTATTCGCGTTCTCGCCTACCTGGTTCTCTTCCACCGCACTACTGGTGACTTTTACAATACTTTTCCTCCTCCTGCAGTTCACCAATAATGTTGCCAACTCTCCCTGGAGCGCAATTATCGTCGACAAAGTTCCGCAGTACCAGAGGGGTGTAACAAGCAGTTTTTTTGGTCTTTTTACCCTTCTTGGATTGATCTTTGGATCGCTCGTAGCTGGACTTATCGTAAACAAGAACAATACTTTGCCTTTGTACAACAATGAAATCGTGCAGATTTTCTTGCTGATTGCCATTATGCAAATTGTTCTTGTTGCCTACACGGTAATCACTGTCAAAGAGACCCCGCTCTCGGAACATGCTACATTTCACCTTGGCATAGTATTCAAGAAGTTCCTCTTTAAGCCCTCTCAATACCCTGACCTCTCATGGGTACTACTTGCACGATTGCTCGTAATGATGGGCATCTGGGGAGTATTCTATTTCCTACAATATTACTTTGACGATGTATTGGGAGGTCCTGGAGTAAAAACCATCATTTTTGGAGGTGCCTTCTCCGGCGAGTTTTTCTCTGGCGCGCTTTTCCTGCCAGCTCTCATGCTGACGGCGCTGCCAACTTCACTCATTGCTGGTTGGATCTCCGATCACAAGGGACGCAAGTTGCTGGTCTATCTCTCAGGTGCGATGATGACTATTGTTTGCGTCCTTTTCATATTCTTTCAAACTCAATATGGCGCTCTCTTTGCTGGAGCTTTCTTCGGAATTGGTTATGGAGCATATACCAGTGTTGACTGGGCGCTGATCGCCGATGTCATACCCCCAACCAATGAAGCTGGCAAGTTTCATGGCATATGGTCGGCTATGGGCATACTTCCACAGGTAATTGGCATTACTATTGGCGGCATTATCTTGCAACTCTTGCGTGGCCTCCCAAACCATTTCGGATACATCACACTTTTTGTTGTGACCATCGCTTACTTTGCCCTGGGAACGTTAGTAATTAAACAGGTGAGGGGTGTGAAGTAACAAAAGCAAAAGAATGCGTCCCTGAGAACCCATTTGTAGGGACGCATCCTTTTGCTCTACTTTATTAGATAGAGCCTTCGTAGATACCCATTATTGTATCAAGGAACTTTAGAGCTTCCGGCTTTTTGCGCTGGAACGAGTTGCGGCCAATGATCGAGCCAAAGCCGCCACCATCGCGGATAGCACGCACCTCTTCGAAGAATTTCTCATCAGCAGCATACGTACCCCCGGAGAAAATTACAATACGGCGACCGTCAAATGCACTTTGGACGACATGATGCACACGTTCAGTCAGCGTAGAGATAGGAATCACGTACTTCTGGTAAACCTTCTGCGCCTCGGCCAGTTCGACCTTTTCACTGGGCAACTTGACCTTGATAATATCTGCTCCTAGTTGTGCAGCAATCTGGGCAGCGTAAGTCACAACATCAACGGCGGTTTCACCCTCTTTACTCAGAGCGCTGCCGCGAGGATATGACCAGACAACAACAGCCAGGCCAGCCGCTTTTGCTTTTTCAGTAAGTTCACGTAACTGTTGGTACATTTCGGTGCGCTCGGCTGATCCCGGGTAAATCGTGAAACCAACCGCTACACAGCCAAGGCGTAAAGCATCACTTACACCAGCAGTGATCGCTGAAATAGGGTCTCGCTCGTCATTTAAGAGATCATGGTTGTTACATTTCAAAATAAGGGGGACGTCACCACAATAGTCGGAAACACCAGCCTCCAGAAAACCCAGCGGTGCGGCGTATGCATTGCAGCCAGCTTCGATAGCCAACTGGAAGTGATAGCGCGGATCATAACCCGCAGGATTTGGTGCAAAACTTCGTGCCGGGCCGTGCTCAAAGCCCTGGTCCACTGGCAAAATCACCATCTTTCCAGTGCCACCTAAGCGACCATGGTTGAGCATTCGAGCCAGGTTGGTACGGACACCTGCGTTCTCGCTAGCATACCAGCTCAAAATCTCACGAATGCGATCATTCATTGGTTCTTTCCTTTTCTCACTCATAGACAAGCGCCAGTATTGACCACAACAGCGTGATCATTTGTATTGTATCACCTATCAAGACAACTTTGAAAATGGATAGAGGTGCGGCAAATGAAGCCTTGCAGACAGGTATCAAATAGCAGGCCACACGGTAAATCTAAAGAAGGAGGATTTATAACGCTACCAGCGTTTAATGAGATGCGCTACTTTACCACCTGGCGTCAACTCATAACGAATGCGGTCCGGATTGACATCAACAACTTCTGGAGTAATCTCAGCCGCAACCACAGTATCGTGAGGGTGAACCACCTGCCAGACACTCGCAACAGCCCCAGGCACTTGCTGCCGGTACACAAACCGGCGAGCTATTTTCGACTTCCGCGCAATATTTTCGGCTTTACCAAAAGTTTCTTTAGCCTGCTGGTCTTCACTATACGGATCAACAAACTCGAACATGCGAGGAACACGCTGAACCTTCGGCTCACCTATATATAAAAACACGACAGGATTTCCATCCGCATTATTAATAGCGGTGTGTATAACAGCATCATTGTGCGGGTTATCAGCCGTAAGCACCGCCAGTATCGAACCAGGTAACCGACCTTCGATGCCTGTTGTTACCACCGGCAAACGTCCCTTCCGTTTATACTGGGCATAGTTGATATAGGCTACAACCATGCCAAGACCCGCTACAGTTCCTCCGAAGAGCGTGGCCAGCGGCTTAAATACCAGATTAGTAGACCATGCGAGAGCCACCAAAAAAGTGGTCAGTATACCTAACCAGAAGTCGATATTGTACCAGAGATCATGCAATCTCGTGCGCCAATCATGTTGAGGGGAAGCCAGAAACGCGATAGTTTCTGGATCCAGTCCGCTTACAGGCGCAAGACCATTCGCTTGTGCATACCTTTGGGTAAGTTTCGCCTCGTTACGCTGTAGCCTCGCGGACGCGGCTTGCTCACTGCCGTTGCCGCCCGCTAATTCAGCAGCTATAGCTTGTGCAGCCTTGCGTTCACGGTGACGTATAATGTCCAGTCCCAGACAAGTCAGTGTAAAGGCTCCCAAGAGACCAAAAGCGTACATGTCACCAAGTATACTAATATTTCCCCGCACCAACAGCAGCACTACAATTGGTATTCCAGTTGCAAGAGCAATAGAGTAGTGTGGTGTGCCACGTACTTCATTGCGTTTCAGAATAAATGCAGGAAAGAACTCCATGCGAGAGAGCGCCATAAACACGTGGTAAGCGCCAATAATTGCGGTATTACTGGCAAATATCAGCAGAGCGGTGGCACTAATAGCCACTTCAGTTTGCAATACGATATTTCCCCAGTGACCGGCAAGTAATGAGATGAGTTGAGAGTTCTGCACGGAGTTAGATGCCTCATTCGGCTGCAAGACGGTCGAGAACATCGTCAATAGGGGACTCGTCAAACCAATGGTTAAGACCACAATCAAGAGTGCTACACCTGCGGTTTTCTTGCGCGGTATCTTCATTACTGGTGAAAGTTGCGAGATACTCTCCAGGCCCGAAAAGGCCAGAAACGAGGCAGAGAAACCTATAAGAATTGCAAGTGGTGTAAGAGAATGGTTCGCAAACATTTGGGGGATGAGCGACACGAACTGTGCGAAGGAAATATGGGCAAAGACCGTCACAAGAATAGCAAGGTCGCTAACAAACGCGACGATAGCTACAACAAGGCTCACTTTCGCGCTTTCACTAATTCCCACCCAGTTAAGAATACCCAGCAACACTAATGCGGCAATCGTTATCAACAAGGCATATGAACCCAGTGCAGGAACAACGACACTAAAATAGAGGACGCCCGAAAGGCAACTGATGGCGGCCGTGAGAAAGTAATCAACAAGGATAAACATACCCCCCATTGCCCCAACCCAGTGATTCATAGCCCGCGCTGCTACGGTCACAACACCACCACCCTGTGGGAAGCGATGGGATACCTCTGCATACTTCAACGTGAGAAGCACAAACACAGTCATCGTCAAAAATACAAAGAATCCCGCAAGGGTAGTTATGCCCTCGGTCCCATAGAGAATACCAGGGACATAGTAGATAGAGGTACCAATATCAGCAAAGACGACCCCCCAGCAGAGAATAGGGCCGAGCAAGCTTCCACCATGGCTGTACTCATCCCCATGAGAAGCTTTTGAAGCTCGTGTTATTAGAGATTCCTGCGACATTCTAATCTCTCGATCAAAGGCAAGGAGGGTTGTTATCTTCTAATAAATCTGGCGCTTGCTCATTGGCGTCAGCAAACTTAAAGATAGTGTAACATAGCAATGCACTTCAGGCAAGGAAAGGAGAGCTTTTAATTTCTCTAATAACTCATGCATAAAAGATTCAAAATCTAGATAAAACTAGAATAACGGGAAAGAGACCATTTTAAGTGCTATACAAGCAATTGACAAGCTCATCCATTGTTACTTAAGACATTTTGGTACGTTTTTATACAAAGAAAGGGAGAAACTACGTTCATCTACTAGAGAGTATGCACTCATGCGCCAGGTGGAAGGGGAACTATCTATCGGTGGAGAATTATGAATGATGCTCTACTCTAAAGGAGAGTATATGAAAACGAGTGGCAGCAGTTTCGAGCTTATCATGCAAGAAATGCTCAAACAAAAACAACTTTATGAAGATTTACAAACGGAGAATGATGAGCTACACCGCCAGCTTGCTGAACTACGTGAAGGGCGGAGTATTTTTGTCGATATCCTTGGCAAACGTTTTCCGCTGGTTGCGGAACCAGTTAGTGTTTCTTCCGAAGCAGTAGCGACAGCAGGTGCTGATCTTTCTCAACAAGAAACAATAGTAATGCTCAGCGAGGCATTACCATCTTCATTGCCCGATACTCCAGTGCCAGCGACAGCGCTGGATACTGAAGAAGTGCCGGAAGATCAACTGCACCTGGCAACTCCTACAATGTCAGTGTTCTTAGAGGAAGCTTTACTTGACGAGTTTTCGACCGCATCTACCAGGCAAATGGAACAACTGGCTGTCTGGTCTGGTCCAATAACGAATCCTCCATCCTTTGATGAAAAGGAAAAAGAGACTCTGCGGCGCGAACTTTCGGGCAGTTTCTTACTGGAGTAATGCCTCAATATACCAGGACAGAAATCAAGCAATCTGAAAACCTGTCGAGGCTGTATCGCCGCTATCCTCTTTCTGCGACTCAAGGATCAACGTATATGATCTAGTATTCTGAGGCACAAGAAAGCTAACTGTGCCACTTTCGCCAGCCGAACCTCCATCAAATGCAACAGGGAGTGTTGTATACTTCGGCAAAGCCATAACACTGCCATATTTCAAACGGATGAAATCGTAAGGTGAGCCGGTGATAGCAACTTGCGAGAGCGTATTATCCACTCGGAGCGCTACTGTGACATAACGCATACCCTTCGTTGCTTGCTGGCCATTTATGCTTAAGCTCGAAGTGGCACTGGTGAGTGTCCAGTTCAGCCCAAAATACTGCATTTGCCCATTGAGATTGACAGTCTTGGGTTGATATTTGCCTACTTCTGCATTCCCAGTTAGCGGGATAAGTATTTGAGCTTCATTTGTAGCGCCCAGCAACAATGTAAGCTGGCTGATATGATTATTCGCAGGCACAGCAAAATCTACCACGCTCTTTTGAAACGCTCCTGGAGCAATATCAACCTTGGCATTTACATAAGTGGGACTAACAATCGATTTATCCGGCAAAATCAGCCGGGCTATATTCTCATAACCCCAACCCACCTTGACACTCGTCTGATTGTGCTCGCGAAGGTTTAAGCGTACCATGCCATTAGAGCTAGAGTTGGGATCATTAACAAAACTCTGTGACTGTAGAGCATTCAACACAGTTATGTCAACACCAGCATATGGAACCGAGGAATTAATTGCAACGGTCGTCACGGGTGGCTGCATAACAACAAAACCAGGGAGAGGTACACCCAGTGAGCCAGCAATGATGTAAGTTGTTGCTCCCAATAAAACAAGTAATGCCATCATCAACAGCATAAATCTTTTTTTGCCTATGCTTCTTTGTTTTGGAGTGGGTGATGAGTAAGCATAATCTTGCTCACCTCGTTCCTGAAACGGCTGTGTTACATCGGGTGGATAATTCTGCTGATCTTTCTGAGGGGCTTGCATTGAAGCCTGCTGAATGTAAAGTTCGTGTTGAGTAGCTTGCTGATCTATCTCCAGCGGTTGGTCTTGATTGAATTGAATGGTTTGTTTTGGTCTGTTATGTTCCCCTCGGGATAGCATGGCTTCCGAAGTTAAACCGCACGTGCCACAAGAACCTGTATTTGGGACTAGAGGCGCTCCACATCGTGGACAATAACGAGGGAGAACCTGCGCCATAGTTTACTTCTTTTCCTTTCTCGAATACTATTTTAGCATGCGATTACTCTGCATTCATTTTAGCACAAGCTCCTTGAGCCACTATGAAGCGGATCACGCATCTCTGTCACATCTTCTATCACGGTTTGTTGAGGAAAATCAGTACACAACTACTTCTCTTCAGGAAAGGGAAAGATGCAATCATTCCTATCTGAAATTACTCCAGGAATTGCCGCATTCAAAGCAGAATCTGGCCTCTTCGATCTGAAGTAATGGGGTACCGCAATTTGGACATGAATATGCCAGTCTAGCACCACAATAGACACAGTATTTCCAGTTGGCCAGAACCTCGTACTTGCATGAGAGGCATAATTTAATTTGTGCAGCGGGATGTGTCATGAAACTACTACCTATCTCTATCTGTCGATCAAAGCGGCCGGGATGCAATAGGGCCTGGCCAAGACCATCAGTACGACTGGTTGTAGCAATGACGGCCATTGAAGGATGGTAATCAAGACCATCCATCTCCACTATCAATTGTTTCAACCATTGTTCACGTTCTTGACGTGAGGTGATTTGTCCTACCGCATCGAGATTGTCAATAAAGAGAATACAAGGAGATGACTTTTTGGCCTGACTAAAAATATGCTCTATCATATTTTGACCTCTTTTGGAAGACTCACTATTCTTAAGCAAGTTATACTCATCCATAGGTAAATCAAGATCTTCTAAGGACAAAATATCTGAGTCAAGATCGTTAAGCAACCCAACAAGTGTCGAAATAGATAGATAGACGAGAGGCACAACTGCCTCACTCGCTGTAGCATGTACAAGTAAAGTTCTATCTGTACAAGGATGACCAACAATAAGTACTCCATACAAATATGCTCTCATCGAACGTTGAAAATTTTGTGGCTTCCTCAGAAAATCAACCACTTCTCGTAAATTGCCTTTAACCCCATCCAATCCCTGGATATCTGCAAAAGAAATGTTAGGACGTTCAAATCCCCTTAAAACTCGCCTCAGGGAGCCTTTATTGAATTTTGTAATGCTTTGTTTTCGCACTCGAGAATGTATAAGCTGGTCTATGTAACTTGTATAAGCAGGACCGTCCACCTCCATTAAAGATGCAGGCAACGCGTCCTGGGTGGATAATAAAAGAACAAGTAAAGGCTGGATGCGCGGGTGACGTAAAGCACTCAATAACAGGTGCTTTGGAAATATCAATGAAGAGTTCATTTGTGTCGCAAATGATAAAGCCCATTCGAAGCAGACAAGTGATTCTCTGGAAAAAAGGAGATTATCCTTTGTGCCTGCATCATCGGGTATACCAAAGGTTTCTGCAACTTGCGCTTGAATCTCCTGTATATCCAACCCTAAACCCCTCAGTACTTTAGCTACTTCAACATCAGCTTGTGTAAGCACTCCAAGAAAAAGGTGCTCTGGATATACTTCTGGTGCATTCATCTTGATTGCTTCGTGCTGTGCCTGGCGAATTTCTGCCTGTGTTGAGGGCGCTAATAGATCGAAATCAAATACCTGATTTCGCATCTCATTAGAGATGGTGTTCATGGTATACTCCCTTGGAATTTATCTGTATGCTTTTCGCTGTTAGTACTTTAAGCATTTACTCCGTACCATGGTTAAAATTTTACGTCATCTCAGCCCGTATTCAAAACAGAGCCATGTTAACACCATGATTGGAGCATAAACGTGGTATAATGATGAAGCAATTGGAAAAGATATTCTACTCACTCATCTACAATCACAAGGAAAACTCACATCATGCCAGAATTTAAGGTAGAAGCGCCATTTCAGCCCACAGGAGACCAGCCGGATGCCATTGATCAACTGGTTGAAGGTATCAAAAAAGTCTATAAATATCAAACGCTGTTGGGAGTGACAGGCAGCGGTAAAACCTATACAGTGGCCAAGATCATAGAACAGGTACAAAAACCAACGCTGGTGCTCGCGCCAAATAAAACTCTTGCAGCACAACTCTACAGCGAGTACAAAGAGTTCTTTCCAAACAACGCGGTCGAGTATTTTGTCTCCTATTATGACTATTACCAGCCAGAGGCCTACATTCCGCGCACTGATACGTATGTCGAAAAAGAGAGCATGCTCAACGAGGAGATAGAGAAACTACGTCTCTCTGCGACACGTAGTTTGTTTGAACGGCGTGACGTGCTCATCGTTGCCTCCGTTTCCTGCATCTATGGACTGGGCAGCCCAGATGAATATAGTGAGGTAGTTTTAACGCTGAAAGTAGGAGAAGAACGACGTAGAGACAGGATACTTCGCCACTTGACGGAGATTCAATATGAGCGCAACGATGCCAACTTCATACGTGGACACTTCCGCGTGCGGGGCGATGTGCTGGAGCTATTCCCAGCCTACGAGGACATAGCCGTACGTATTGAGTTCTTCGGAGACGAGATCGAGCGTATGACTGAAATTGATCCCCTTACAGGTGAAGTGCTTGGGAAGCGACAGCGTCTGGACATCTACCCGGCCAAGCACTGGGTTACGACACAGCAACGCCTGAATCGCGCCATTGAACTGATCGAAGCCGAACTTCAAGAGCGCTTACAGGTATTGGAAGCTGATGGGAAGTTACTTGAAGCGGCTCGTTTGAAGCAGCGTACTAACTTTGACATCGAAATGCTGCGGGAAACTGGTTTCTGCTCTGGGGTCGAGAACTACTCTCGTCATTTAGCGGGACGCGCTGCGGGTGAACAACCCTGGACATTGATGGATTATCTACCAGAGGATTTTCTACTGGTTGTGGATGAATCGCATGTAGCACTACCACAAGTACGCGGCATGTTCGCGGGTGACCGCTCGCGCAAGCAGGTACTCGTTGATTATGGCTTCCGCCTGCCCTCGGCGCTTGATAACCGCCCACTTACATTTACAGAGTTCGAGCGAGAAATAAACCAGTCACTTTTTGTCTCCGCCACACCTGGTCCTTACGAATATGAGCACAGTCAGGCTGTCGTCGAGCAGGTTATTCGCCCAACAGGTCTGCTTGATCCACAAATCAGTGTACGGCCTACTAAAGGGCAGATTGACGATCTCCTCTCAGAGATCCGTAAACGTGTTGAACAAGGGCAGCGTGTGCTAGTCACAACTCTGACCAAGAAGATGGCTGAAGACCTGGCAGACTATATGCAAGAACTGAGTATCAAGGTTCATTACCTGCACTCAGAGATTGATACTATCGAGCGCGTAGAGATCCTGCGCGATTTACGTCTGGGTGTGTATGATGTCGTTGTGGGTATTAACCTGCTGCGCGAGGGACTCGATCTCCCAGAAGTTTCACTTGTTGCAATACTCGATGCAGATAAAGAAGGCTTCTTACGTTCAGCGGGCTCCCTAATTCAGACAATTGGACGTGCTGCTCGTCATATAGAGGGTAGTGTAATTATGTACGCTGACACGATCACGAAGTCAATGCAACGAGCCATCGATGAGACCAACCGTCGACGTAAGTTACAAACCTCTTTTAACGAAGATCATAATATTACACCGCGTGGAATCAAGAAGGATGTGAAGACGCTTTCGGAACGTATCAAAGCTATGAGCGGAGCAAACGTAGAAGCACTTGATGGAAAATCCGTCGCAGTAGCACTGGCAGGCATTCCACGAGATGAAGCGCTGCGTTTAATTAAGGACCTGGAATCTCAGATGCGTGCGGCGGCCAAACAGTTAGAGTTCGAGAAAGCCGCCCAATTGCGCGACCAGATCATCGAGATCAGGCGTTCGATGATCGAGTAACTTCCGTTACAGAAAGGACCAATAACTGATGCCCCATGAAAGTAACCAACACGATTCTCATCCGACTCAGAACGACTTTCTGAGTGGCCCACAAATAATACCAAGACGTATTAAACCAGGCATGACGATAGTAGAGCTAATTGACCAGCAGTTCCAGGCCTACAATTCAGCACGACTGAATGAAGCGGCGCATTTGTATGCTGATGAGATGCTTGCACCCGAAAAAGACGTTACGATCGGCTTAACGATGGCAGGCGCTCTCACACCAGCAGGGCTGGGAGGATGTATCCTCCCACTGATGGAGTATGGCTTTGTTGATTTTATCATCAGCACAGGCGCTAACCTCTACCACGATATGCACTATGCGCTCGCCATGTCTCTGCATCGTGGTGATTTCCGCTTCGATGATACTATACTCCAGGAAGAGGGTGTGATCCGTATTTACGACATCCTCTTTGAGGACAAGGTGCTACTCGACACCGACGCTTTTGTACGCGAATGCTTGAAAAGCCTACCCAACCGACCTATTTCGACTTCAGAATTGCACCACCACCTGGGAACACAATTGCTCAAAGCTGATATCAAACCAGAATACTCAATGCTGGCACAGGCAGCAACATGGAATGTTCCCATCTACACTTCATCTCCTGGTGACTCATCAATTGGTATGAATGTAGCCAGGCACGCTTTAGATGGCAATTTACTCACACTTGATCCTCTTGCCGATGTTAATGAAACTACCGCCATAGTGCAGCATGCAACACGTAATGGTGTCGTTATTCTCGGCGGCGGCAGCCCCAAAAACTTTTACTTACAAACCCAGCCACAACTATGGGAGGTGCTGGGTATCCAGAAGGGGGGTCATGATTATTTCATCCAGATAACTGCTGATGCTCCCCACTGGGGAGGACTCTCAGGTGCAACACCATCAGAAGCTGTCTCTTGGGGAAAAATCAAGCCCGACCAGCTTAAGAGCACAGTTGTGATCTATGGAGATTCGACTATCGCTCTACCGCTTCTTACCGCCTACGCCGTCAATAAGGCTCATCCACGACCTAGAAGAGAGCTATTTAGCAAGCGTGAAGAACTTCTTAAAGAACTCGAGGTAGCATACAAAGCTGGAAGAGAAGCTCAACCTTCATGAGCATTTTGATCTAATCATAACCATGCATCTATTACTAGGTGCATGGCCATTTACAATTAGATGGAAATGCCATGATTATTAGATGCAATGACAAACTCTTCGATTTTGTATTAGCTTGACAACCTAATGTATAATATCTTGGTGTGCAAAAAGGGAACATGGGAACACAAACCTTAAAAAGGAGAAAAGGTTCCCACTTTTCTTTTTGATAGTGGGGTGGAAAAGCTTTGCAACTATCTGAAATGCAGAGGGTTGTAAGAATTGTTGAGAGCAGTGGTTGTAGTAAGTGCAAAATTAGGAGGTAAGTTCAATGCTTGTTCATTTGATGCTTGAGCTCTATGGATGTGATCGACAAATTCTGTCGGACGAATCACTGGTGAAAAGTGTACTTGAAGAGTATCCTGCTCGTGTGGAAATGGAGAAGGTAAGTCCAGTACACCTGTACCAAATCGAAACGTCTAATCCATTGGATGCCGGCCTTTCAGGCTTTGTAGTAATTGCCCAGAGCCATATCAGTTTGCATGCATGGCCTGAGTACGGTGAAGTTGATATAGACATTTGTTCTTGCAAAGAATTTAGCCAGGAAAAGGCTATTACTTTCGCGAAGCAGATGTTTCAAACTGACGATGTAGAAGCGCATTTTGTTGTTCGTGGCACTCGCTCGCTTCGACCAGAAACACCCGATCCAGTGCGCTATGAAGCTGCAATAGCTGCCCGGCTGGCTAGATCGGCGGTGCGCTAAAAAGAAGGAGTTTAACTGCTATATGAATGATGCGCTTGTGACCCAGTTTGGTGCTCCAGACGCACCCTATTGCAATTCGACCACTGCTCGTGTAACAATTATTCCCGCCCCCCTGGAATATAGTGTATGCTATATGAAAGGCACTGAATATGGGCCACAAGCGATTCTCAATGCTTCAAGCCAGATGGAACTATACGATGAGGAACTCGACTGGTGTCCCATCGAAATTGGCGTATATACTCGCCCGCCATTAGATTACAGTGGTATGGATCATGCCGCCGCACTCAAATCAACAGGTGAAGCTGTACGTGAAGTGTTAGAACTTGGGCAACTCCCTTTTATTCTTGGCGGTGAGCATTCCCTTTCTGCTCCTCCTATCGCTGTTGTGCATGAATATTTCCCTGATTTGACTGTTGTACATATCGACGCGCACGGTGATTTACGTGACGAATACGATGGTACAAGGCTCTCACATGCATCAGTCGAGCGGCGCGTTGTGGACATGGGAGTACCGCTTATGGAAATTGGTATTCGCAGTTTCAGTCCCGAAGAAGCTGAGTTCATGAAAACTTCCCCAGATATAAAAATTGTCTGGGGCTATCAACTTGCTCATGGGACTGCCATCATTCCATGGGAGCGTCTCAGTAAACATACCTATGTAACAATTGACCTTGATGCTCTAGATCCTGGTGAGATGCCAGCCGTAGGTACACCTGAACCTGGTGGGCTACATTGGTATCAATTGCTTGATCTGTTTCGTGAGCTTTGCCTCCATACGATAGTTGTGGGTATGGATGTGGTCGAACTTTGCCCCATGGAGGGACAGACTCGAGCGGATTTCTTGGCCGCGAAGCTGGTGTATAAGATGATCGGCTATCGCTTCTCTGACGACCTGAAATAGTGTATAGTACTTTCTGGAATCTCTCTCGTACAATCATTGTAGGAAATTACTTACAGAAGTGAGCGTACAATGTCTATATGAAAATTATTGTCGGCAAATTCAAGGATATACAAGGAGTAATTCATCGCATTCTTCTTATCATTCTGTGCTCATTGATGATTCTGGTTACAGCATGTGATAGCAATTCCAACACCTCCTCAACAAACAACACCAAACAAACCCTTTCGACTAGCAGCGGCAGCACCATCACCTATAGTAGTGGCCCACGCGATGTTCTCATTCGTACATTCTATGGAGGCGGTAAACTTGGTACGTTGGAGATGAGTCCAGAAATAAGCATTTACGGTGACGGTACCTACATTCTTGGTCCTGGATTGCAAATGCGACAGGGGCACCTTTCAGCTGATGCCCTACAACAATTGCTTAACAGACTCGTGGATACCTACGGATTGCTCAGGTTGAGCAGCCAACGGTTCTATGATATACCCGATCAGAACGCTACAGTGTTACAAATGATGCTCAATGGTAAAGAATATGAGTATTTATATGGCCCATTTGGTAATTTGCAAGAAAGCGCACAGGAAATAGACGAGTACCAACGCCTAGGAAAAGCTCTTACCAGCATTGGGGAGTCCCTAGTCGGGCCTACACACAATTATGCTAGCCAGGAGATGGCACTACTTGTTCATCAAACATTCAATCCAGATCTCAGTCAAATTATCCTCTCCTGGCACTTTCAGGATTTCACGTTGTTCCAACTAGCCACTTATGAATGTGGCCCAATACCACCTGACGAGACTGGTCCCAATGCCGATACAGGCTGTCTAACGTATACGGTACCTCATACTGTATTACTGTTGAATACTCAGCAACTTCAGGAGATTATGGCGCTTTTACACGGACAAGTGCAGGGTGTATTTCTCGAAAGGAGATTCTACTATAGCCTTGCTTTAAGGCCCTTGTTGCCCGACGAACCAGTGCAAAAGATGCTTGCAATGTTTGGAAGCCAGGAATTGAGTTACGCTGGTGTATCGCTTGTTGAGGGACCCATTCCTATATCAACCCTCACTCCTACACATTAAGAAGTCAATCGGATTAACAATAGGCTATCTTCAACATTGTACAATGTGGTATACTACGTGAAGGCGCTAACTACACACATTCCTTCGGACGGACAAACGGAACAATTAGCGCGTCAAAAATTTGGAGCGAGTGCGGAATGACCGGCGGGAAACACACAATGTATCTTGATAATCCGTCCACCTCGTAAAAGTAACCTCCACAAAGGCCAATTTGGAAAGGACACATGACTAGAGATTTCAACAATCAACGGCGAGAAGACGAGCGACCGGACTCTCGCAGTTCATCCCCACGCAGGCATGGAGAAGAGCGATCTCCACGCCCTGCCAGACCTCGACTCAATCGCGACATGGTAGATCGCGCATGGGAAAACGGAGCGCGCCAGAATCACGCTGATTACCGCACACGCAGCGATAATAACAGTCATCCATCACGCGATAATAGGCAGCGCAACCAGTATTCCAATCAATCCTCCGCTCAAAATAGTCGCAATTACCGCAAGCCTTACGAAAATCGCCAGGACGGCTATCGCTCAGGAGAGCATACTCCTCGTAGTAACTATGGGCCTCAGTCTCGCTTCTATGAATCAGGTATGCGCACTACCAATGAGCAGCATTACAATGAACATGAACACCGTGGCTACTCGGACCGACCTAACCAGACAGGGTACCGTCCAGATAACCGCCAAAGCGCTCAACAGCCCAACTCCCGTTCACAACACCGCGACCGTGATCAATACCGAGGCCCGCAACGACGCGAATTTGATCGCGAAACTCGACCGCCTCGCAGTTTCGATCGCGATCAACAACAGGGTCGTGAATTTGACCGGGACAGCAGGCAGCCTCGAAGTTATGATCGTGACAAGCAATCTTTTCGTAACGACACGCGGCCTGATACGCAGAACCCACGTTGGCAGAGTCGTCCAGCCAGGCAACGTAACAATTATTCGAGCAGGCCTCAAGAATTTACTCGGCGTGGGGCAGAACGGGAGTTATTCGAAGGCGACTACGAGCATTTTGATGCAAGTAGCTCTTCACAAGCCCATTCGAATCAAGCCGGAGGTAATGGACATACTCACCATCAAACAGAGGAACACAATGTCACAAGCTTACCTGATAGCCGCGTACTGAAAGGCTCGCCACACAAACAGCGCAGGGACACCGAATTCTGGACGGAGATTGAGCACGAATCAGATGAGTTGGTTCAGCAAGTTGAAATATCCTCTAATAAAGGAGCAGTTGCGGAACACTCTGCAGATACTCCAATTGCTGCGCCAACGAAGGGAAAACCAAAGTCTCGAACTCACCCAGCAAGCGCTGCAAAGCGAGACAGAAAAACTAATGTTAGGCAGAGCACCCCAAAGCCGCGCTCTACTGGTCCTAAGCCATCACAGCGCGGCTACAAGTGGCCAACGCCAGAAGAATAGCTTTGACATCACATATGTAGCGCGCTCGTTATGCACATCAGAACAGTACTAGGAGATATTGCTCCAGAAGAACTTGGAATCACGTTGGGTCATGAGCATTTACTCATCGATCTGCGCGGATTGTGGGACAACCCTCCCGCTGAACGAGCACATCTGATTGACCAGGAACTTATATTGGAAAATTATGGTGAGTTGATGCGCAACCCGTATGATTCCAGACTTAACCTGCTCATCGACGATCCTGAACTGAGCATTCGCGAACTCATGTATTATAAGGCAGCAGGTGGGCAGGGGCTTATTGACATGACAACGGTTGGGATCAACCCTGATCCACAAGGGCTATGCGAGATCGCTCAGCGTACAGGAATACATGTTGTAGCAGGCTGTGGTTACTACCGGCAACCTCTTCTACCAGAGGTATTGCACGACCGCAGCGTAGAGCAACTAGTAGATGATCTTCTTCGCTGGCTAACTGAGGGCATGTACAACACGATGATTCGCGCAGGTTTGATGGGAGAACTAGGCACCAGTTCTCCCATTTACCCATTTGAGGAACGCCAGTTACGCGCTGCTGCGAAGGTGCAACGTCAGACAGATGTGAGTATAAATATACACCCGCTCATCTGGGGACACGAACACCTCCATATTCTGGATATTTTGGAAGAAGAGGGTGCCGACCTTTCACGAGTTGCTATCAGTCACTGCGATGAACTTGTAGAGCCTGAGTGGCATGCGCAAATTGCAGAACGAGGAGCAGTACTCTCGTTCGACACTTTTGGCTCAGAAACTTTTTTTGACCGAACTTTCGAGCAGGAGCCGCGCGATACTGACCGTATTGAGTGCGTGCTGCGTTTATTGGAAAAAGGGTACGGTTCGCAGCTAACATTGGCGCACGATATTTGCACTCGTATGCAGCTGCGTCACTACGGTGGCTGGGGCTGGGATCACTTGCTCACTACTATTTTACCGCGCTTGCGTCATGCCGGAGTTTCTCAGCAAGAACTGGATATGATGTTCATTGATACTCCAAGGCGTCTGTTAACTTTACCGGAGTGACATTTATCCATGCTTTACCCAAGCTACCTTAACGTCTATGAGACAGGCGAGTTGGCGAAACGCGCTGATGAAGCCTGGGAGATTTTACGCAGTTGCACTATTTGCCCACAGAATTGCCGTTGTAATCGCATAGCCGGGAAAACAGGTGTGTGCAGGTCAGGTACTGAGGCTATTGTCGCATCATGGAATGTTCACCGCCGGGAGGAACCTCCTATTAGTGGTTCGCGGGGAGCGGGCACTATTTTCTTTGGCTATTGCCAGGCTCGGTGCACCTATTGTCAGAACTTTTCGTTGAGCCAGGGAGGGTTGGGACACCACGTTGGCCCAGAACGCCTGGCAGATATGATGCTCTACTTGCAGAAAAAACAGTGTCACAACCTGGATTTGGTGACACCAACCCACTTCGTACCGCAGATACTGGCCGCGCTCGTCGTAGCATGTGGCAAAGGATTACATTTGCCTATCGTGTATAACTGCGCTGGTTACGAAAATCTTGAGACTCTCAAATTACTGGACGGAGTTGTTGATATTTACCTTCCTGACGCTAAATACTCCGACGACAAAAACGCGTTACGCACCTCCAAAATGCCCCATTACGTCGAATCCAATCAGACCACCTTGCGTGAGATGTATCGCCAGGTTGGTCCACTGCAACTAGATGAAGATGGGATCGCACGACGTGGGTTGCTTATTCGGCATCTTGTGATGCCTGAGGATATTTCAGGAACTCGTGAAGTACTACGCTGGATTGCGGAAGAGTTAGGGCCTGATACGCCGGTGAGTTTGATGGATCAGTATTTCCCTGCATGGAAGGCAGTGAACGATCCAGTACTGAACCGGCGACTTAGTTGGAGTGAATACAGTAGTGCTATGGATGCATTGGAAGACTTCAATTTGACCTCAGGGTATGTCCAGGAAGACCTAATGGAGCTAGATACTACATCTATTATTTGAGAGCCTTTTCCGCTTTCCCTCCCATCTTATGGCTGAGACGTGCTATAATCTTACAAAGCAATCAATAGAAATGAAGCACCAACTTACTTGAGAGGCGGCTCCTGAAATGGAGAGATCGCTTCTCGTTACAGTGATGTACTACAAGATGCCTGAAATGGAGATCCCTCTATGAATGATTCGGCCACGCTGAGCCGCCTATTTACCGGTATCCAACCTGACCTTGACCAAGTGGATGCCACTTTTCAGGAGCGAGCAACCTCTGGACTTGACATCCTCAATTCTGCATCGATGCACGCACTTGGTTCACCTGGCAAACGTCTTAGGACCGCGCTCACATTGCTTTCAGGTAAATTGAATACGTATCGTTTTGACAAGTTGCTGCCTTTGAGTGTAGCTTTTGAGATGGTTCACCTGGCAACGCTCATACATGATGACATTGTAGACAATGCCCTGACTCGCCGCGGCAATCCCACTATCAACGCTGTATGGGGTAATAGTATTGCTATCCTGCTGGGTGATTACTACTTTGCTAAAACAGCGGGGCTGATTGCCGATATCAATGATAACCGCATTGACCATCTCTTCTCCGATACAGTAGCCACCGTCTGCGAAGGCACCATTATGGAGATGATGACTTCTGGTCGCATTGATCTCACTATTAAGAGTTACTATGAGAAGATCAGCCATAAGACGGCCTGTCTGATCGCTGCTTGTTGCAAGGGTGGCGCCCTCGTCAGCCAGGCATCGGATCAAGAAATCGAGCTTCTACATACGTATGGTTTGAATCTTGGAATCGCCTTTCAAATCATCGACGATGTCCTGGATTATACAGAAGACCAGGAAACTATTGGGAAACCAGCAGGAAATGATTTGCGCCAGGGCATGGTAACATTGCCATTGATTTATGCTTTACAGGAGCAACCCCAGAATGGCCATTATCAGGAGATACATAATCTGCTGAATGGGACGACCCATAGTGAAGAGGAATTACGCGCTATCGTCAATTGGGTTGTTACGGGTTCAGGTGTCCAACGTTCACTCGCAGATGCCTACAGCTACGCCAATAATGCGCGAGAGGCCTTAGCTCACTTTTCCCCATCCAAAGATCGCCAGGTATTGGACGAGCTAATAGACTTCGTGGTAACCCGTAAACATTAACGCTCGCAGCGAAAGCCATAGACGCGATTGATCAGGTCACTACGTTGTCATATAGCTCAACACGACAATTGCAATGAGACATACCAATATTAGACTCAACAAGATAACAGCATTCAGGGTATCGTTTGCCGCCTTCATCGGTGGTAAATCCTCTGGTTTGGGAAGTAATGATACCTGCCCCTCTATATCCTCTGTTGAATTTAATAAGAGCGGTAATGCCTGAGCAACATGATCTGGGACACGCTGGGCCGGTAAATCAGTTCGTTGTCCATTATTGGAAACGTGTGATGGGATATTATTCTGAATAACAGGAATGCTGTCGTTACCAGAAACAAGCGTGCCGCTTACTGAACGCATTGCTAGTAAATCCTGACGCAGTTCAGATGGGCGCTGATAGCGCTGATTAGGAACGCTACGCAGCCCTTTTGATAGGATGGCATCAAAAGCGGAAGAAACATTAGGATTTATGCGTTGCGCTTGAGGAATGCTCCCGCTTATACCAGACGGAACGGTACCGGTTACCGCATGATAAGCGGTAGCGATCAACGAATAAATATCAGTCCGTACATCTATTAGCCCGCGAACGAACTCTGGTGCAATGTAGGGTGATAGGCGAGAACGCTCCATGCCAACAATATACTGTGTTGCACCGCCCGCAAGCACAACTGAGAAGTTGGTAAGAATATATTGAGAGCTATTACGACTCAGAATGATATGCTCGGGGCGTATCAACCCATGCACTAATTGAGGAGATTGTTGAGCTAGAAGATCCAACACATCCGTCATCTGTAGGCAACATTCAATTACCTCTTGCTCTGGCAATGCTCGTCCACTATAGCGCATACGGGCCACTAAAGACTCCCCTTCAATTGGTTCAAAAACGAAGAGGCTTCTTCCCTGATCACTAAATGCATCCCACAGTGCGGGAATATGTGGGTGTCTACCAATTGAAACCAATGTCATTGTAGCAGTACGCAGAATTGTCTGCGTCATAACCGAGGTATTTTCTGGTAGCACCACTTCGCAAATCATTACTTGTGATCCACCTCGATGGGCATCTTTCCCAATCCAAACAGCTTCGAAAACACCCGATAACCAGTCCTGGCGCTCCTGCAATTCTTGCAGTCGATAACGACCGCCGCGCAAAAGGACACCCGGGAGCAGAGGTCGGGCGCTCGATGTCATGACATTGGATCGCATAGGGGCAAGCGCATTGGGTGCCTGTTGAAACGAACTTGCAGGTCGAGGCATCTGCTGATTTGGCAAATTCCTGCTAAAAGATTCCGATGGATATTGACGCATGGTAGACTGTGTTTGCATGGCTGTTTGCGGTCGGCGCATATCTTGTCGAGGGTAAGCTGTCGATCGATTTGCCGGAAATGTTGGTGAAGAACCTTGGATACCATTTATATAAGATAAAGAGTCTGCGCCACGCTGGCCTGGTTGTTGCGTACCCTGAGACGCTCCCCTTGAGGGATTTTTCTCGTAGGCAGTAGTTGCGAAATTCCTATCAGAACCAGAAGGCGAGTTAGCCGACCCGTAGCTTGAGCCTTGTGGAGGCAGAGGGGTCAAGGGCGTTGGCCGTACGGTATATGGAAAGCCAGGTTGAGCCGGGACTTTTAATCCGCCAGACTGTTGTTTGACTTGCGGCAAAACACCGGATTGTAGCTTTATGCTTGACGATCCACCGGATTGTTGACCACTCCTTTGATACGTATTTGGAAAAGATCCAGACTGACCAGCCGTGCGTACTACAAATCCGCAACGATTGCAAGCGCTTCTCGTTGCATCCCACTCATTGCCACAACGCGGACATATCATGATATACCTCTCTCTGTGCCCCAATGACCAGCACTTGCTTCTTGCAACATTTACTTGTTATACCAGAAGTTCCTTGCAACATGACTGATAAAGTCTGTGTAATCAAATACCCGAGGTGAAATTTGACCTCGGGATCATGCATTGGAATACCAGGAGCATGTTCTCGCAACTAGTATAGTAGAGTAGAACATGCATAACTGTCAATACTAAATACCCAATATTACTATTGGTACTCCTCCCTATTTCCTGAGATTGCGCCCAATGGGCGCTAACCCCCCTAAAAATGCCTCTAATGCTTTTGCAAGCTCATAAAGTTGTGTCGCTTCAACCACAGATACCTCGTGGTTTGCATGGGCTACTTGATAGAGCAATTGAACAGCGGGATGCTTTGTGGCCGTACTTGTTTCGCTTACAGCAGAGCCAAGTAGTGAAGCACGCATAGCATCTACGCTGGCATTTACCTCCTCGAGATGCGCAATGTCTATAAAGCTGGCAGGTTTGGGTTGGTTTTTCCCCTGTCGTCCTCCTCTAGAGGCTTCCCACTGACGGCGGGCCTGCTTACCGGCAGCGCAATAACAGAATTCGGGATGCTCGGAATCTGAGTTTTGTAAACCTGTATCATCACAAATTGGGCAGATAGGCATTAATGGCCTCCTCAGTCACGCTCTGGTATAGTTTCTATAACTACTTGCACTATACCATATCATCAATGATTTGTGGTGTGCTGAATCCAATTGCCTGGTCATCCAAAAACGAAGTCTGAGCGTATCTCTCAACATAGAAGAAAAGCTTAGCCTGAGTTAAGATGCTCAACTTGTCCAATTTACCTCATTTTGGTGTAGAATATGGAAAGACTGAACAAGAACTCGGTAAAAGGTTCAATCAAAGAAAGGAGGACCGGCATACCCCGCAACAGGGATATGCCGTGAACTTATATGGCAAACCTCAAGAGTCATGTGAACTCGGATGCACCGCTATCCGTCAGAAATTTCATCGCGGGCCGATTCTCTCGCCATCCTGAGCGTTATTTCGAGATCTTTGCTATTTTACGCAAGTACGAGCTACATCACGTAGTAGCCCAATTTATGAACCACCAGCACGAGGAAGATGATGATGGTTTTGGACTTGACGGCCACGATGAGGAAGAAGATCATGCTGCAGGGTTAGCTAGCGCACTCGAAGAGCTGGGACCATGCTTTATCAAATTAGGTCAACTGATGAGCACCAGGCCAGATTTATTACCCCCGAACTACATTGAAGCCCTCTCCCGTCTCCAGAATACGGTTACCCCTGTATCTAGTGACAGGGTAACTGCAATAATCGAAAGCGAACTGGGCGCTCCCATTTCTGAATTATTCGAGTCATTCGATTGCGAGCCCCTGGCGGCAGCATCAATGGCCCAGGTACACCGGGCTGTACTGCGCGACGGCAGCGAAGTAGCTGTTAAGGTACAGCGTCCCGGTGTCCGCCAGAGGATCGAAATTGACATTGAGATTTTGCACGAAGTAGCTCGTTTTGCTACCAGGTTTACCTCCTATGGAAAACGCTACGGCTTTCTGCAGATCGTACGTGAATTAGAACGTAGCCTGAACCAGGAACTTGACTTCCGTCTGGAAGCCGAAAGTACCCGCCTGATCGGCAATCAAATTGCCGAATTTAAACTCCTGACAACGCCGGCGGTTTACAGCGATTACACTACGAGACGAGTACTAACGCTCAGCTTTGTTCGTGGCCGACAACTTGCCCAGGTGAACCGCGAAGAGCTGGATGCACTGGATTCGCGTTCTATTGCTAAAGAGTTGCTTTCGGCTTATCTGAAACAAATGGTAATAGACGGCGTCTTCCACTGCGACCCCCATCCCGGTAATATCTTCCTTGCCGATGATGGTCGCCTGGCATTGATGGACTTCGGCATGGTCGGACGATTCGACGCCGACCAGAAGGATAAGATCATTCTGCTCCTGCTGGCTTTCTCTGAACGCCTGGGAGAGCGTGTGGCCGATACGTATCTCGATATGATCGAGATTCCTAAGGATGTAGACCGCAGGGCGTTCACTCAAGACGTATCAGCCCTCGTTAGCCGTTACCACGATATGAGCGGTGGGCGCATGGCTATAGGCACTGCTTTACTCGATTTAACCAAGCTTGCACAATCTCACAGCACGCCGGTACCGACTGCAATGACGCTCCTCGGCAAAGCAATGCTCAACCTCGACGGCACGATTCGCGTACTTTCACCCGAACTCGACCCGGTGCAACTGATCCGTGACTACATGTTGAAAGTCATGGAAAAGCGAGTTATGGGACAGATATCGCCCGGGCGAGTATTCGCATGGGTGATCGACATGAAGCGCCTGTTTGAGAACACCCCTCGCCGGACAGATATGATTATAGATAAACTGGCGAATGACCAGCTTACCTTACGTTTGGAGGTCGATCACCTCGACGAGGCGGTTAAAAGTATGAACCGGGCTGCAAATCGATTATCGCTCAGCATCATTGTGGCATCGCTGATCATTGGCGGCAAGTTAGTAATTGACACTCTCGATAGGACTGAGAAGCGGTCAAGCCGGAAGCGCAGCCATTGATGATTCAGGAAAGCCTTTGCTGCCCACTTAAGTAATCTTTGAGCATATTCTCACAATCGAAAGCCATGTGCCCAAAAACTTCTTCCGGTGAGCGCCAACATGGTTCACCCTCACCGGAACCATGTGGTGTTCCACCAACAATGGAGCCTTTATAGGTGATGGCAACTGCCCTGAAACGTGGATCTCGTCTGAGCGATGAATAGACACCAACCAGGCTGGTAAGCTTAATTTCGTACCCAGTCTCTTCGCGCACTTCACGCAACACGCACTTCTCTACTGTCTCCTTGTGACGAACTATGCCTCCAGGGATGGTATAGCCCAAGCCATCAGATCGATCTATGAGCAAAATCTTACCATCTTGCTCAATAATGGCACCAGCACCCAACAGTGGAGAAATTTGTCCAAATGTAAAAAGAACAATCACCCGGTAGGCCAAACCTGCCAACAGCCCCTTAATCTTCTCTTTCATCGTCGAACAAATCTCCTTTCGTTGCCTCCACATCTTCTTGAGATCCGGGCATTCGCCTATTCAATGTCTTTTCACTTACTGCCAGAGTTGTTATAACCCGCTCAGCTATTCCCTTAAAAGCTGCTGTTACAAGTGATTCTGGCATACTCACCACGACAGGATGTCCCTTATCACCACTCCTGGCTATGGCGGGATCAAGTGGAATCGCCCCTAGTAGTGGTAGACTATCGAGCAGAGTGCGTGATTCGGTACTAACTGGGAAAATTTCGACATGTTCACCACAGTGCGGGCATACAAATCCACACATATTCTGCACCAATCCCAGCATGGGTACACGTGCGTTCTGGAACATCGCCAGTCCTTTGGCGGTATCAATACGAGCAATATCTTGTGGAGTAGTTACCAGAATGGCACCATCGAGTTCTAGTTCGCGGCAGAGAGTCGCCTGGGGTTCGTCGTTACCTGGGGGCAGATCAACAATCAAATAATCCAACTCACCCCAGTCAACCGTATAGAGAAGTTGACGTATGAGCACTCCCAACACATCGGGTATAGGCGCTACAGCCTGCTCTTCGCCAATAAAGAAGCCAACCGACATCACCTTGACACCATAACGCAGCAATGGCTTGAGCATTTGGGCTGGAGATAGCTTCCCCCGCTGTCCTAATGGTAAAGTAGCCTTCCAGCCCTGGCTTTCTCCACGCTTCCGCACACCCAACATCATTGGTACGCTGGGACCGTAAGCATCGGCGTCGAGCAAGCCTACCCTGGCTCCACGTTTTGCTAAAGTAACCGCCAGGTTGACACTAACAGTAGATTTCCCAACACCACCTTTGCCACTGCCCACGACGAGCAGATGAGTAACCTGGTCAATATGCTCTCGATGAATGCGTCCTTGCAACGTTCTCCTCCGCAAAAATTGTATTAGTCTACGCTATGCCTGTAAGTATAAGGACGCTTCCTACATTTGGCAAGGTTGCAAACCCAGCAAGACGCCAGATATACTGGGGTATAATAGTGAGAGCTAGGTTTTTACTTTGTTATCGACCCAGGAGCAATGCATGTATCGCCTGCTGGCAATAGACCTCGATGGAACCCTTCTTACACCACTACCGCACAAACACATTACACCACGAACTTATAAGGTGCTGCGCCAGGCTGCTGATGCAGGTATGATCATTGTGATTGCCACAGGCCAGACACTTTCTGTGCTGCAAAATGTCTGCGCCGAACTACCACTTAGCGCACCACAGATTATCGAGAATGGGGCTATTATTGCAGATATACATAGCGGCAGAGTTCTGCATGAACGACTTATTCCACCCGATCTCATCTTACCTGCGCTAACCACTCTACGTATGCTTGGCCTACATCGTGCCTATCATACGCTGCATCGTGTCTATGTCGATAAAGATACTCCTCGCGCTCGCAACTGGTACCGCCCACCCGTTTTACCTGTAATCGAAGTCGAGGACGTTGCCAGTCTCTACCCACTGTCATGTATCAAGGTAGCAGGAATAGGTGAGGAAAGTGCACTACGCGAACAGCGACGAGAACTCGAAAGCATCTATGATGGAAAGCTTTATGTCACCCAATCTTCATTTGACATCGTTGAATTACTGCATCCTGAAGTCTCCAAGGGCAATGCTCTCAGCATTATTGCAGCAGACCTTACCATCAAACCAGAAGAAATTGTTGCTTTTGGAGATAACCACAATGATATTGGAATGCTTCGTTTGGCGGGCCTGGGTGTTGCAATGGGGAATGCTCACGAGGAAGTGAAGGCAGCGGCGGATTATATCACACTCAGCAACGCCGAGGATGGCGTTGCTGTCGTGATTGAAGAGATGATACTGCCGGAACTTAGATAATTTGGAGTTGCTTCCCCACTCGCTCAAAGATATCCAGCGCCTTAGAAAGTTCCTCGTTGGTGTGAATAGCCGTGACGATGGTACGCACACGACATTTATCAGCAGGTACAGTAGGAAAGACGATACCCTGCGCAAATACACCTTCTTCGAAGAGGCGCTTGCTGAAGCGCATCGCCAGGGCTCCTTCGCCCACTATTACCGGTGTGATAGGCGTCTCGCTATTTCCGGTATTAAACCCAAGTTGTTGCAAACCGCGCTTGAAGAAAGAGGTATTCTCCCACAGGCGCTCTACCAGACTGTTGTCCTCCTCTAGAATCTCTAAGGCCGCGATACAGGTTGCTACCACAGAAGGTGGATGTGAGGTGCTGAAAAGTACGGGGCGAGCGCGTTGCAACAAAAAGTCACGCATATCCTGGCTGCATGCAACATAGCCGCCCAATGCGCCAATACCCTTGGAGAGCGTGCCTATTTGCAGCGCCACCCGACCATCAAGTCCGTAATGGCTAACGCTGCCACGTCCATTCTTGCCCAGCACGCCACTTGAATGGGCATCGTCTACCATCACGAACGCGCCATATTCTTCCGCGAGTTCGACAATCTGAGGTAGTGGAGCAATATCGCCATCCATACTAAAGACACCGTCAGTAACGACCATGATCTTGTTGGCGCCTCTGGACTCTTCGAGCGCACGGCGCAGGCCCGCCATATTCTTGTGCGGGTAAACCTTGCGCGGCGACTTGCACAGGCGAATACCGTCGATGATGCTGGCATGATTGAGTTCATCGCTGATAATCATATCCCCTTCCAGCATAATGGCAGAGATAACGCCCAGGTTGGTTGCATATCCAGATTGAAAAGTGAGCGAGGCCTCGGTGTGTTTGAAACGAGCCAGCTTCTCTTCCAGTTCGTTATGCAGTGTCATCGTGCCCGCGATTGTACGAACAGAGCCAGAGCCAACGCCGTACTTCTCGATGGCCTTTATTGCGGCCTCGCGCAGGCGTGGATGAACGGTTAGTCCCAGGTAATTATTTGAGGAAAGCGTGATGACCTCATGGCCGTCAATGATTACCGTTGACTTCTGTTCTGTCTCCAGCACACGGGGTGTATTGAAGATACCTTTTGTGCGCAACGCATCTAACTCGCTCTTCAAATATTCTTGCAGTTTGTCCATGTATGGTACTCCTTTGTATCAAAATGTCAGCACTATTTTACCGCAATCGCCAGATTTCATGATCTCCATGGCCTCATGAATCTGTTCAAAGGGGAGAGTATGTGTAATCACCTGCTTCAGATCGAGTTGACCTGATTCAAGGATTCTGCGCGTGCGATACCATGTATCGAAGATGAGCCGACCCGAGATACCCAGCACGGTTGCGCCTTTGAAGATGACATCGTTCGCGAGGTCCAGCTCGACCATATTTGAGGGGATGCCAAGCAGTGAGATACGACCGCCGTTACGCAGCACCTTAAAGCCTTGTCGAATGGCGAGCGGATGGCCAGACATCTCCAGCACGACATCTACTCCCAATCCGTCTGTGACATCGAGAATTTTTTGTACAGGATCAACTTCACGAGGATTGATTACATAGTTTGCACCCATTTTCGTCGCAATATCGAGGCGCATATGGTTGGGTTCAATCGCAAAGATAGTAGGTGCTCCAGAGATGCTGGCTAATCCTACCGCCCATAAGCCAATTGGGCCGCAGCCGAAGACTGCGACGGTCATATCGGCAATTTCGCCTGCAAATGTTGCGTGTACCGCATTGCCGAATGGCTCTTGAATAGAGGCTACGCTATGATCGATCTCTTTGCCAGTCTTCCATGCAACGCTTTCAGGGATGGCAATATACTGGGCAAATGCTCCATCTCGA
>WNFX01000294.1_pt1 | contig 46322 bp, 37 predicted proteins | sample 5400111 | NCBI WGS metagenome assembly WNFX01 (sample SAMN13153363, study PRJNA577476) | soil metagenome | isolation source: 40 cm soil or saprolite under grassland replicate 1 | place: USA:California | collected 2016-06-15
AGGAACCACTTGGCGACGACGGAGGCGTCTACGACCGCCGTCGCAGGTCGCGCCATCGGCGAATCTCCTTCGTGCTGTTGTAGTCACTCGGCCCGATGAGACTCCGGAACTCGTCCATTCGCCGCGCGGCCTCGCTCGCCCGTCGCCGGTCGATCGGGCTCCTCAGGCGCTCTTCGAGTTCGAGCCGCCGGCGGATTGCCTCGCGGAGGACTTCCGACCAGTTGATGTCCCGAAACTTGGCCATCCGCTTCTTGGTGGCGGGGTCGACCTTAACGCTCACAACCTCCATGGAACTCGGATATTACTTGTAATACTTAAGGATTACTTGGTCCGGTTCCAACGGTGGCGGCCATCTCCTGATTCCCCCGTCGCCGAACGTTTATCCCTGTCAGGCCCGTTCCGCGCCCCGGATGGCGCGCCCGATCTTGCGCCTCGCGACCCGCTTCACGCGACGCACGCGCGCGACCGCGTGGGCGATCGGCTTCGCGTGCATGGTCCTCGTCGGCGCGCTGAGCCTCGTCGACGGCCTCGCGAGCGGGATCGGGTCCGTCGCGGACCGGATCGGGTCCGGCCCGGCCGTGTACATCCGCGGGAGCGAACTCCTCGCGAGCGCGATCGACGCCGACGAGGTCGCGACGATCCCGGGGGACTTCCTCGCGCTCCGCGTGCATCCCGCGGAACTCGAGATCAACGGCACCACGCTGTCCATGACCGTCGTCGCGCTGGAGTCGTACCGCAACGGCACCGCAACGACCGCGTACCCGACCGGCGCGAACGACGTCTCGCTGGACGCCGGGCTCCGCACGCGGATCACGGAACTGAGCAGCGCGCCGCCCGGGCCCACGGGGAGCCTGACCGTCTTCGGCCGCCGGCTCGCGGATCTCCCGATCGTCGCGCCGCCGCCGTCGGTCCCCGTGATCTTCGCGGACGACTGGGCGTACGTTCGGCCGGCGCTCCTGGCTGCGACGGATCCGGTGCGGGGCGGCCCGATCCAGGCGATCCTCTCCGAGGTGCCACTCGACCCGTCATCGATCGCGTCGCACGGCCTCACGCGGCTCGAGACGTTCGGAGCGATCGGGTTCGTCCGCGGGAGCATCTCCGAGGTCCAGCGCTCGCTGGCGGTCCTCGCCCTTGTCATCGCGGTCGTGATCGGCCTGCTCGTCTACGCGGCGATGAGCCTCGAGGTGCATCAGCGGGCGGCGGAGATCGCGACGCTTCGGAGCCTGGGCGCCTCGCCCGCGACGGTGGCCTCCGTCTACGAGGCCCAGGCGATCCTCCTCGCGGTGGCGGGGGCCGTCCTCGGCTCGGCGCTCGGGGTCGTCGCGGCCCACGCGGTCGTCTCGTTCGCGCCGCTCCTCGGCCTCCCGAATCTGGTGCTCCTCGACGCTCCGATCAACGCGGTCCTCCTCGCGTTCGGGATTTCGATCCCCGCCGCGGCCGTCGCGGGCCTCGTGCCGTCGCGTCGCGCGGCCGTCCAGGTCGCGCATCGAAAGGGGGCGGGCCCATCCTGATGCCTCGCCGCGGCTTGGCAGGGCTCTTCCTGTGCGCGGCCCTCCTCGGCGCGACGTGGCCGACGTTGGCGGCGTTGCCGGCACTCCCGGGTCGGATTCTCGCGGGGGACGTGTACGCGATCACCCAAGGGAGTGGCGCCTTGTCCGTCAACGCGAGCCTCGTCGAGAACCTGACCTCGCAGGGGTGGCTCGTGAGCCCGGAGATTCTCGCCCCCACGACGATCGAGGGCGAGCCGGTCCTCGCGCGCGGCGCCGACCCGGCGACCTTCTTGGCGCTCGAGGGACTGCCGGGCCAAGCCCCGGTCGTCGGGGATCGGTGGGCGTTCGCGGGCGAGGGGCTCGCGTCGCGCCTGGGCCTCCGCGTTGGCGATTCCGTCACGATCGTCGGGTCCGCGCTTCCGCGCATCGCGTTCGCGCAAATCACGGGGACGTATCGCACGGACACAACCGCGAACGACGAGCTCGTCGTCGACTTTCCGACGGCGCGGATCCTGACAGGCCTCGGTCCGCGGAACTTTCATTCGATCCGCGTGCGGACGACGGACGTGGCCTCGCTCGTGGCGTTCCTCGACCGGACCGGGGCGAGCGTCCACGTGAGCGGTCCGGGGTTCGCTGGCGCCGACGTCCACAGCGAGCCGACGACGGACGAACGGATCACGAACATCATCCTGAGGACCGGCCGCGGGGGCGCGCCGCGGGACTACCTCTCGAGCGCGATCGGCGAGGCGGCGACGTCCGTGCGCGTCGTCGCCTACGGGATTGCGGCGCTCCTCGGGCTCCTCGTGGCGTTCGGGATCCACGCGGTCCAGGCGCGCGCCTTCGCCGACCGTCGCCCCGCGGTCGGCGTCCTCCGTGCCCTCGGCGCCGGCAACGGCTGGATGCGGCGGCGGATCCTCCGGGAGACCGTGCCGGCGGCGCTGCTGGCGAGCACGCTCGGCACGGCGCTCGGCGTGGGCGCCTCTCTGCTCGTCCGGCCCCGCGGGGTCTTGCTCGTCTTCGGCCATTCGATTCCCGTGTCGACGGACGTCTCGGTGTTCGCGGCCATCGTCGTGGCGGTCGTCGTCGCCTCGCTCGCGTCCTCGCTCGTCCTCCTGGGGCGCGCGATGAAGGTCCGTCCGACTGAATCGATTCGCGAACAGCCCGCGGTCGAGCCGCCGCGATCGCTGGAGGTGGTGCTGCGAGGCTGAAGGCCGACGGCGCGCTCCTCGTCGCGTTGTACGCCATCGCCCTGGCCGCCCGGCTCGTGCCGCTCACCTTCAGCCCGTTGCCCTACAACATCGACGGGTTCCCGCTCGCGCGGATCTCGGAGGGGATCGCCACGACGGGGACGTGGCGAATCGACCCGGCGGACGTCAACAACTACAACGAGAAGATGCCCGCCTTCTCCCTCCTCTGGGCCGCCGCCTCGATGCTGGGTGGACTCCAGCCCCTCGCGCCCGTCGAGCTCGTCGTCGTCCTGATCACATCGCTCGTCGTCCTGCCTGCGTATCTGATCGGCGTGAAGGCGTCCGGTCGGCGGCTCGTCGGCTTTGCCGCAGGCCTGTTCGTCGCGCTGTTCGGGAGCTTCCTCATGCTCACGAGCGGGGTGTCGAAGGAGTCGATCGGGCTCCTCGTGTTCCCCGTGGCGGTGCTCCTCTTCCACGAGCGAGCGGATCGGCGGAAGCGGGCGCTCGCCTTCGTCCTTTTGGCGTTCCTGCCGTTCCTCCATCATCTCACGACCCTCCTGACGCTCGGGATGGTCGCCTCGCTCGTCGTGCTGACGCAGCGCCGCGCGTCGTCGCAGGGACGATTCTCGGTCCGGGCGCTGGTGCTCGACATCGCGACGGGACCCGCCCTTGCCGTCCCCGCCTGGGCGTACTACGCCGCGGTGGACTTGCCGTTCCTCGCGGACCTCGTCGCGCCGGAGGCGCTCGCGTTGTTCCTCGCCCTCGTCGTCCTGTTGACCGCCGCGATCGCGCCGATGTCCCGACCCGCGCGCATCCGAATCGGCCGGCGGCTCGTGTCGCCCGCCACGCATGTGATCCTGCCGCCTGCGGTCGGAGTCGTGGTCATCCTCGCGAACGCGCAGACGAGCCTGTTCGCGGGGGCGCTCCCGACGCAGGCCGCGTTTCTCGCCCTCCAGCCCGCAATCGCGGTCCTGACGGCATTCGTCCTGGCGGGCTACCAGCTCGTGCGCCGCACGTCGAACCGCGCGAACGACCTGGTGACGTCGATGCTCGTCGCGCCGGTCGCCATGGTGCTCTTCGGATTCTTGCGGGGCCTCGACGCCGAGAGCCTCGTGATTGTGTATCGGTCCATCGACTTCCTCGACTACGCGCTCGCCCTCCTGGCCGCCGTCGCCTTTGTGGCGGCGTGGAAGGGCTTGCGTCCGCATCGCGCCGCGCGGGTCGCCCTGGTGGGCGGCTTCCTCGCGGCGCTGCTCGCGACGACGCCGATGGCGTGGAACACCCCCGCGGTCTTCGGCGTCGAGAACACGACGACCACGGACGAGTTCCAGGCGCTCGCGCTCCTGGGGTCCCTCGGCGCGAAGAACGTGACGACGGACCAACGCCTCGCGGACATCGGCGCGATGTGGTTCGGCTACACGACCGACCGCTCGTTGCCGCTCAAGCTGCGAGACAACGAGAGCACCGCGGGGCTCGACTACGCCATCGTCCTCGAGCGGTGGAGCACCGTGGGCGCGCAGGTGCACCCGGCGCCGAACATCATCCTCGACCCGAGCGTCGTCGACACGTTCCTGTCGTCGAATCGAGTCGCATACGTCGCGGGCCCGCGCGGCGATCGAATTTTCGTGGTACAAATCCTGGGCTAGTGCGCGGGCCGGATTCCGCGGCGCATCGTCGCGCGGCCTTGAGGCAGAACACATTGCACTACACCAGGTGCATCCCCTTGCGGGCCGAAGCCGCCGTTCTATAGTGTCGTGGTCCATCGCGCGAATCGAACTTCCCAATCATCCGGGACGGCGTCGCACCTGCATCTCGGCCGACCCCCTCGACCACTTCGCCGTCCCGGCCCTGTATTCTGGGGTCGACCTACAGGTCCTTGAATACGCCTCGGCCGTCGAGCGGGGGCAGGCGGCTTCAGCGGCCCAGACGCCGTTCCGTGACGCTTCCGAGGGATCGCATGTCGGAGCACCATGCCGGCGATGAACCTGCTCGGAAGTCCCAGGGCGCGTCTCGCACCACAAGCGAGGCTCCGTTTCGGCCAATCGCCCCATCCACGTTGTCCGCCTCCCGCTCGCCTGAAACACAACCGCGAAATATGTCGAGCTCCGTTTCTCCTTCGTGCTTGGAGGGCGTCGAGAACACGTCCCTGGATGATGTCCTCACCGGCATCTACGGAATTGCAGCCGGGAACATGACGATCCAATACAACGACATCGCGGGGATTCACCAGATGGGCGTCGAGCTCTACCGAACGGCGGATGTCACGATTGCGCGCAACCGGATCACGGACATTCCCCTCGGATCTTCGGCCGTGTCCATCGAAACGGCGGCAAATGTGACGATCGCGTCAAATCATTTCGGCCCGAGCGGCGGCGGGGGTGTCCTCTTCACCTACACGAATTCGGCTCACATCTACCACAACAACTTTTACCAGATTAGCTACAGCGAGGGATGGAACTCCGGCGGGAACACGGGTCTCGTGTGGGATGATGGGTATCCGTCGGGCGGCAACTATTGGTCGCACTTCGCTGGAACGGACCGATGCAGCGGCGGCAATCAGTCCGTCTGCACTTTCCCGGACGGCCTCGGAGACTCGGTATACGGAGGAGTTGGAGGTTACGGCGGCGCCGACCGGTTTCCGTTCGTCGGCGCCTTCCCGGACCCGCTCGTCCCGAAGATCACGATCGAGGAGAGCTTCTTTGGCCCGTCGAACCCCCTGATCCTCGCGCTCGGGATCGCGGTGGTGGGGGTCGTGACCGTCGCGGTTTTCATCATTCTCCGCAAGCGACGAAAGCCGCCGACAGAGGCGGTTCGTACCCCACCACAACAAGCCTAGCGGCCGTGCCACTCTCGAATAGGACGTAGCGGGTGAGATCGCCTCTCGAGAACCCTTAAATACGGCACGCCGCTTCGAACCGCCCGCATGGCCGAGAAGAAGTCCCGCGCCGCCGCCCGCAAGATCAAGGACAAGTGGAAGGCGAAGGTGTGGTACAACCTCCTCGCGCCGGAGATGTTCAACAAGCAGCTGCTCGGCGAGACGCCGACCGATACGCCGGACAAGCTCGTCGGCCGGGTGACGGAAGTCACGGTCCAGGACTTGACGGGCGACTTCAGCAAGATGCACATCAAGCTCGCGTTCCGCGTGAACCAGGTGCAGGGGCAGGACGCCCTCACGCAGTTCGTCGGGCACGACATGACGTCGGACTACATTCGACGGCTCACGCGGCGCAAGCGGACGCGGACGGACCTCACGGTCGACATCGTCACGAAAGACGCATGGAACGTCCGGGTGAAGCCGATGGCGATCACCGACCGACGGATCCAGTCGTCCAAGCAACGCGTCCTGCGGGCGATCATGGCGAAGGTCGTCTCCGACATCGCGGCGAAGCAGTCGATCGGCGAGTTCGTCAAGGGCATCATCAGCGGCGACCTCGCGAAGACGATTGCCCTGGGCTGCAAGCCGATCCATCCCGTCTCGCGCGTCGAGGTGCGGAAGTCCGAGGTGTGGGCGATGGGCGAGCTCCCGCCGCCGACGGAGGCTCCGGCCGAGGCCGCGGAAGTGCAAGCACCTGCGCCGCCGCCCGTGGAACCGGTCCCTCCGCCGCCAGAGCCCGCCCCGGAGGAGCTCACGCCCGAGGAACTCCCGCCAGACGACCTCTGAGGTTCATCGCGGGCCGGCTCGACGCTGTATCCGAGCGGGCCCCTATCGACCTCCGTTTCCGTAGTCGCGCAGATGGAATGAGTCTGATTCCTCGCGTTAGCATTCTCACGAGACCGTCGTCCGCCGTTACGAGCGCGCGGTTCTCCAGAGCGGCGAGAGCAAGATTGCTCGAGGCCACGGCGCTCGAAATCTTCGAGAAGACGCGATAGGTCGAGCGTCCGCCCATCTGGAAAAAGCGAAAGAAAATGGGGAGTCCGGCGCCCCATCGGCGCCGGCCCGTTGAGGAGGTTCTACGGCCTACGCATGAGGTTCGACGTGCTTCTCGATGAGGAGATACACGTTGTCCATCGTGCCATCCTGGTCGATGTCCTCCGCGTGGTACTCGACGAAGATCCACTCATGCGTGTCCGGCGTCCCGTCCTGGTCCGGATCGGTCGTGCGCTCCGCGCGGAACGTCAGGTCGACCTTCTCGACGACGCCATTGGAGTCTGCGTCGACCCACTGCGCGTCGAGGCGCAGATACGCGGTCATCTCGGGCACGCCGTTCTCGTCCTCGTCCTGCACGGCGGATCCGCGCGCGGTTACCGTGACGAGCTCCGCGTTGCCATCATCGTTCGCGTCGGTCGCTTGGCCGTACGCGACGAAGGCGGCCTCGTACTCCGGCACGCCGTTGTGGTTCGCGTCGCGGACCGCGCTCGTGTGGATCGTCACGTTCGCGCTCTCGAAGGCACCGTTCGAGTTCTCATCGACCGCGAGGAGGTCGATCGTCGCACCGCGCCGCTCGTCGACGATGCCGTCGGAGTCGAAGTCGAGTTCCCGCGTCGCGACGAAGTGCAGCTCGATTCGGTCCGCATACTCATCCTCGATCGCGTTCACGACGACGCCATCCACGGTCGCGTAAGAGTGGTCCTCCGGCACGCCGTCGTCGTTGCGGTCGACGATCGCCTCGGCACGGATCGTCAGCGTGGCCCGTTCGAAGATGCCGTTCGAGTTCTCGTCCGTGGTCTCGAACACGCCTTCGACGCTCGCGCGGTACTCCGCGGTGCCGTCCTGGTCCATGTCCCGGACGACCGCCCCGCTCAGCGCGATCCGCGCCAGCTCGGGGTTGCCGTCGTCGTTCGAGTCCGTCGCGACGACCGTGATCTCGAGCGCCTTCCGCACCTCGATCACGCCGTCGGAGTTGAGGTCCGCGCGGCCGTACACGTAGATGCGGCCGTCGACTTCCTCCGCGAAGCCGTTCGAGTTCGCGTCCGTGCGGGCGAACGAGAGCTCGAGTCCGTGGGCCAGCTCATCGTAGCCATCCATGTTGCGGTCGAGCGCCTCGTACGCGCTCACACCGACGGATGCGCTCTCGTTGTGGCCGTCGCTGTCCGCGTCGCGCGTGCTCGCGGCGAGGTCGAGCGCCCCGCGGTACTCCGCGGTGCCGTCGTCGCCGATGTCGTACGTCTGGAAGACGTGGATTTCGAGGTCCACGGCGTCCTGCGTGCCGTCGCTCGCGGCGTCCGTCATGCAGAAATCTCCGGAGACCGTGCGCACGAACTCCGCGTTGCCCGACTCGTTCCGGTCGAAGCGCTGCTCGCCCGCGAACGTCGCCATGAGGCTCTCCGGCTTCTGGTCCTCGTCCGCGTCCTTCACGCTCAAGGTCCACAGCGCCTGCGCCGTGTACTCGTATACGCCGTTCTCGTCCGGATCGGCGAACGCCTCGACGCCTTGTCGGCCCTCGATCGCGTTGAACTTCCCGTTCGAGTCGTTGTCCCACACTTGGAAGTCCCGGGCGACCATCAGGCCCGCCTCGGCCCTCCCGTCGTGGTCCTCATCGAGGACGCACGTGCCGAGCATGCGGACGTGGACGTACTCCGGGTTTCCATCGTGGTTCCCGTCGGTCGCGGTGATCTCTCGGGTCCACGAGCAGCCATCGTCCCCTGCCTTCGGGGCGACGAACTGCTCGAGGTCCGGCGCGCCGCGCACGGCGTCCGCGTCGTGCGGCACCACGCCGAAACCGAGGGAGTCGAGCGAATCGTTGTTCAAGTCGTCCCGCGTCTCGTTCAGTTCACGGAGTGCGGGCACGTCTGTCCCGACGGGGTCCGGGTTCCGTTCCGACTCGCTGGCCGGCGCGGCCGTCGAATCGGCGGGCGCGCCGGAAGGTTCCGTCGACGCGACGTACGCGGCGGGCGGAGCCGGCGTCGCAGCCGGAGCGGTCGAGGCCGACAGGATCCCGCGGCCTTGGCTCGCATCCTCCGCGCCGAGCGCGGTGAGGGTTGCGCCGCTATTCGAGGGCCGATAGCCCAGGAGGCGCAGGTACGTTCCGTCGCGCGCGAGGCCACCGCCCAGACTCGGGAGGACGACGGCGCTCACCGCGACCACTCCAAGCGCAGCCGCCAGCACGACGAGGAGGGCGCGTGGCGGGCGTTTCGAGACGCAATAAGCTTGCATCGGGATTGCCACCTTTACCGATGCGTACGCGGGCGGGATGGCTTATCAAGGCCCGGAAGAGTCTTCCCGATGGCTTCATATAGGGCCGAGCGGCCCACCTCGCCGTCCGTCCCGCCGAACGAAGTTATCAGGAGTGATTTCGTCGACCGAGGGGGGAGGAACCGTTCGACGGGCGTCACACAAAGGTTATGAAGGCCGGCCCCGCCAAGATTCTGAACCGCATCCGAGGATCACGACGAGCGGGCGGTTTGGTTCGTGTGAGGAGCGATGCAGCCCAAGCCCACGCCCTATCGAAGCGGACTCGCGCTCTCCCTACTCGCGGTCGTCTTCGCCGCGTCTTTGCTCGCCCCGATGGTCGCGGCGCCGACGGCCGCCCTTCCGCGCTTCGGCGTCGCGGTCAGCCCGAACCAGGAGCTCGATTGCGGCACCGCAGCGAACGTCACGATCCGTGTCGACGACGGCCGTCCGAACCTCGAGTACACGGTCCAGGTTACGGTCGAGAAACCCGGCGGGGCCGGGATGGCGGTCGCCACCGCCGTGATTCCGGCCGACAGTCGGGGCAGCGGAGACGTGTCCCTCGCGTACCCGAGTGTCGCGTTCCTCCCGGCGAGCGGGACCGTCGCGACGGACACGGGAGGCGTGTACACGGTCGTCGTGCGGCAGACCGTGCCGACGGACCTCGGCACGGTGGCCACGGGGACGTTCACGGTCGCCTGCCTCACGGCGGCCGGCCCGTCCCGTGGAAACCCGTTCGTCGCGATCCCCAACGGCTCTCTCGCCGTAATCGTCGTCGTCCTCGTCGGGCTCCTCGCCGGTGCCGTCGGGGTGCGGCGATCCCTCGTCCTGCTCCACGCATCGCGCGCCGACGTCCTGCACGGCATCTTCGAGCGGCAGGTCGATGCGAACCCGAACGCGGTGGCGGTCGTCTTCGGCACGGATCAGCTGACGTACGCGGACCTGGAGGCCCGCGCGAATCGGTTCGCTCGGCACCTCCGCGGGAAAGGCGCCGGGCACGCGTCCATCGTCGCGCTCCTGCTCCCGCGGTCCCTGGACGCGTACGTCGCGATCCTCGGGACCCTGAAGGCGGGCGCGGCGTACGTCCCGATCGATCCCTCGTACCCGGCGGACCGCGTCGCGTACATCCTCCGCGATTCGGACGCGAAGGTGCTCGTGACGACGGAGGAACTCGGGCGCCACGTGCCGTTCGGCGGTCCGATCGTCCGCATCGACGCGGACCGCGATTCGATCGCGGCGGAGCGCCCGACCCGCGTCGCGCGCGAGGCCCGGGTGGGCCCACGGGACCTGTGCTACATCATCTACACGTCGGGGTCGACGGGCCGGCCGAAAGGCGTGATGGTCGAACATCGGAACGTCTGCCATCTCGTCGGCGCGGAAGCGCGCATCTACCGGGTCCGGCCGGACGACCGCGTGTACCAGGGCGCCTCCCTCTCCTTCGACCTGTCCGTCGAGGAGATGTGGCTCGCGTTCAACGTCGGCGCGATGCTCGTCGCCGCGACGCCCGAGATGGTCCGCGCCGGGCCGGACCTCCCGGAACTCCTCGCCCGCGCCGGCGTGACGATCTTCTCGACGGTCCCGTCGCTCCTCTCCGTCCTCCCGTCCGACGTGCCGACGGTGCGCCTCCTGATTTCGGGCGGCGAGGCGTTCCCGCTGGAACTCGTCGGCCGCTGGGCGCGGCCCGGCCGGAAGGTCATCAACACGTACGGCCCGACGGAGACCACGGTCATCGCGACGTACGCGGAACTGGCTCCCGGCAAAAAGGTCACGATCGGGAAGCCCGCACCGGGATACCGCGTCCACCTCCTTGACGAGCAGCTGCATGCGGTCCCGCACAGCGAGGTCGGGGAGATTTGCATCGGAGGTCCCGGCGTCGCCCGTGGGTACGTTGGACTGCCGGAGCAGACCGCAGCGCGTTTCGTTTCCGATCCGTTCGCGCCGCCGGACGAGCCGGACGCCCGGCTCTACCGGACCGGGGACCTCGGTCGACTCGATGAGAACGACGACATCGAGTTCCTCGGCCGCGGCGACGCGCAGGTCAAGCTCCGCGGTTTCCGCGTCGAGCTGCCCGAGATCGAAGCGGTGATGATGCAGGCGGACGGCGTCCAGGCGGCGGCGTGCGCGGTCCTCGAGGACGGTCCGGGTCGGCAGCAACTCGTCGGGTACGTGGTCCCGAACAACGGAGGTCCGGTGGACGAGGAGCGGCTCCTCTCCCACCTGCGGAGCCGGCTGCCCGCTTACATGGTCCCCGCGTTGATCGAACCGATCGCTAAGCTTCCCATCCTCCCGAGCGGGAAGTTGGACCGTCGCGCCCTGCCGGCGCCGCGCGGGCGAGAAGGCGTCCGCGAGGCGAAAGGACGGCGTACTCGGAACGCGACGGAGCGGCGGGTCAAGGAGGTCTGGGAGGGCCTCTTCCATCTCCAGGACGTGTCGTTGGACGACGACTTCTTCCTCGACCTCGGCGGCCACTCGCTCTTGGCCGCGCAGATGGTCTCCGAGCTTCGGAAGGACGCGCGGTTCGCGCGCGTCTCTGTCGGCGACGTGTACGAGCACCCGACGATCGCGAAGCTCTCGGCCGCCCTGGCAGCCGAGGAGCCAGGCCCGAAACGGGTGCGCCCGGCCGCGTCGCCGCACCCCGCGCGGGAGGGGCACCGCCAGGGGGAGCGCCGACGGCACATCGGCGCCGCGATCGTCCAAGGGCTCAGCCTCATCCCCATTTTCGCGACCCGGTGCATCGCATGGGTTACGCCGTACATCGTCTTCTTCTACTTCTTCGAGGCCGGCAGCTCGCTGCTCGTCTCCACCGCGTGGGCGATCGTCAGCATCGCCTTGACGTTCCCTGCGCTGCTCGGGATCGCGGTCGCAACGAAGTGGATCGTGCTCGGCCGCGTGCGCCCGGGCAGCTACCCGCTCTGGGGCTCGTACTACTTGCGTTGGTGGTTCACCCACTCGATCGTCGGCGCGTTGCCGCTCCGGCGACTCACCGGCACGCCGCTCCTGGCGGCCGTCTACCGGTTGCTCGGGGCGAAGATCGGGAAAGACGTCTTCCTCGGGACGGACCGACTCGGCGCGTACGATCTCATCTCGATCGGCGACGGTTCGAGCATCAATGAACTCGTGAGCGCCGAAGGCCACTCCATCGAGGACGGGGAGCTCGTGATCGGGCCCGTCACCGTGGGCCGCGACTGTTTCGTCGGCACGTGGTCCGTCCTCGGCGAGGGCGCCGTGATGGAGGACGGCGCGCGGCTCGAGGAACTGTCGATGATGCCCCGCGCGGCGCGGGTCCCGCGCGGCGAGACGTGGGGCGGCTCCCCCGCGAGGAAGATGCGGGGACCGCACGCGCCGGTCGCCCCGCCGCCCCGCCCGAGCCGGGCCCGGCGAGCCGGCCTGTCCACGCTGTACGCCGCGCTCACCCCTCTCTTCCGGGTCGTGCTCTTCTTCGCAGTGCTGCCCTCGATGCTCCTGCTGGCGCCCGACCGGCTCCTGATCGACCCGATCCCGTACCTCCTCGCGACGCCGGTCGCTGCCGGATTGTTCCTCGCGCTTGCTCTGACGCTCATGGTCTTCGTGAAGTGGGCGCTCCTGGGCCGGGTCCGGCCCGGGAAGTACTCCGTGTACAGCGGATTCGCCGTGCGGCATTGGTTCGTCGACCAATTGCTCAAACAGAGCCTCGAGTTCGTCGGCCAGATCTACGCGACCCTGTACGTCGGGACGTGGTACCGCGCGCTCGGGGCGAAGATCGGCAAGAACGTCGAGCTGTCGACGGCGGCCGCGATGACGCCCGACCTCCTCGAACTCGAGGACGGCAGCACGATCGCCGACGAGAGTTCGCTCGGCGCGCCTCGCGTCGAAGGCGGGTGGGTCACGCTCGGACACACGCGGCTCGGCCGTCGCTGTTTCATTGGCAACAGTGGCGTCGTCCCGTCGGGGGCGAACCTCGGGGACGACTCCCTCGTCGGGGTCCTGTCGATCGCTCCCTCCGAAGGGCCTGAGGCCGAGCGGCCCGGCGCCGCGTGGCTCGGCTCGCCTCCGATTTCCCTGCCGCGGCGGCAGCCGAGCACCCCGTTCACGGACCACCGGACGTACAGTCCGCCGCGGCGGCTCCGGTTCGCCCGCGGCCTCTTTGAGATCCTTCGACTCACCGGGCCGTCCGCGGGGTTCTTCCTCGTCGCATCGTTCGTCACCGCATTCGCACTCGAGGGCTTCGTCCGCCTCGGACTTCTCCTGACGCTCGCCCTCCTGCCCGCGCTCTACCTGGTCACGTGCCTTGTCGCGATCTTCGCGGTCGCCCTCGCGAAGTGGATCGCGATCGGGCGGTACAAACCGTTCGTCCGGCCGCTGTGGAGCAACCTCGTCTGGAGGCTCGAGTTTGTGAACGCGATGTACGAGTTCTTCGCGGTGCCAATCGGCCTCGAGGCCTTCGCGGGGACCCCGTTCCTGCCGGCGTACCTCCGTCTGCTCGGTGCGCGCATCGGACGGCGCGTGTTCCTCGACACGACGGGATTCCTCGAATGGGATCTCGTGGAGATCGGCGACGGAGCGGCGCTCGAGGAGGATTGCATCGTGCAAACGCACCTGTTCGAAGACCGCGTCCTGAAAGCGTCCCGCCTCCGGATCGGGAACGGCTGCACCGTCGGGGCGGCGTCCGTCGTCTTGTACGACTCGTTCATGGAGGACGGCTCGCGACTCGACGCGCTCTCCCTCGTGATGAAGGGCGAGACGCTTCCCGCCGCCACGGCGTGGGCCGGGATCCCGGCGGCGTGGCAGGGACCTGCGCAGGCCCCGATCGAAGCGGAGGAGGTCGAGGAAGCGCTCCTGGCGGCGGACCCAGAGGGCGGCGCGGTCGCCGCCGCGGCCGACGGAGGCGAACGGTCCGCGCGGGCCGCCGGAGGACGCATTAAGTAGCGGCCTCATCATCGGCGCGCCGCTCCATGCCCTCCCGGCCGTACAAGGACCTCGTCATCTACGGATGCTTCGTCCTCAACCGGCTCGTGGCGGACATGGGGATCGACTTGTACCAGGACGGCCTCGAGATGAAACTGGACGTCGTGCTGCCCCGGCAGGAAGGCCTCTCGAAGGAGCAGGTGAAGCGGGAGATCAAGTCGAACCATTTCATGACGGACCGGGTGATCGAGGCGCTGCAGAAGGAGGGCCACGTCACCGTGGAGGTCGTCGACGGGCGGTACCGGATCCGCATCACGCGGGACGGAGTGCTCCACATCCGCCGCTACAACGAGTTCTACCGGAAGATCTACGACGAGCAGATCCGGGACCACTATCGCTTCACGAGAGCGCCGTTCTGGCTCCGCGACTAGGCTTGGTGGGCCCCGCCCTCGGGGGGCTGCGCGAGCGTCTGTTCCGCTTCGGATCGCGGCCTCAGGGCATGCCGACCCTGGTAAACGCCGATGACCTCGATCGCTCCTTCGGCGAGGTGGACCTCCGTCGCCTGGAACGGATACGCGGCCAGCATGCCCGCGAGGAACTTTTCCCCGACCGCGGACGTCCCGAGCGTCAGGTCCGTCTCCACGCGGACGCGGATCCTCGAGGGGCCTTCGTCTTCGCTCGTCACCCGCCGCACGTCGATCACCCGCTCCGCGACGAGCGGCATGAGCTTCTCGGCCCCGATCTGCAAATCCTCAATCGTCGGATACTTCACTCGGAGGACGTCGCCCAGCTGCTTCCCGCCCTGGAACCACTCGCGCTCGAGCCATTCCGGGTCCGTCGCGTAGAGTCGATCGACCATCTTCCCGATGAGGGACCGGGGGAGGAGCGGCATTCCGCCGACGTCTTTCGACAGCCGCATCGTCTTCCATGCCGGCAAGATCTCCGCCGGGGTACCGCCTTCGGAGCACAAGCGGAGGGCGGCCTCCAGGAGTTCGGTCCCGAACGCGTACGCGGTCTTACCGTGGCGGGAGGCCTCGGCCGTGAGGCTCTCGGCGGTCCACGACTCGACTTCGATAGGCTTCTTGGCCATTCGGGGTAGCTCCGCTCGATTCTCAAATGTGATATTCTCATTCTCGGTAATATCCCCACCGATTCAGGGCGGTGCGGTTGGAGCACATTCGGACGGGTCGAATCACGAAGTCTCAGCCGTGCGCACCGAGACCTCAGGCGAGGGAAGGCCGGCCGGCCGTGAGCATCGCGGGCTCGACGACGACGGGGATGAAGTCGTATGTGCCGTCCTCGCGCTCCACCGCGAGCTCGATGGAACAGGCGAACGTAGCGCCACGGATCCGCACGCGTGCGGCCTCTCTGGTCAAGAATTCATATACGTCGCTCGTGACGCTCTCGTCTTTCTTCGCGCGCCAGAGGACGAGGATCCGAGCGGGAGGAATTCGGGTCGAGACGGCCACGTCTTCGACGGCGACCTTCAGGGACTGCAGGTCCGCGAGCGCCGGCGGGCGATCGAACGCTTTCATGAACACCGCGAAGCCCGGCTGCCCGACGTTCAGGATGCGCCAGATGGAGGAGGGCGGCTGTCGGATGTACGCATCGAACGAGTACGTGAGGCCGGTCTTCCCAGTGAGCAAGGCGGGGACGGCCACGGAACCGGGGATTGCCAAGATGCCGCGGACGTCGGCGCTCGTCGCCCCTAGGTAGGCGAGGATGCGCTGAACCGCGTCCTTCCCCTCCGGGACGTACACGACGGGATCGGCCTGGCGCACGCGCTGGATGACGCGATGCCGCAGCGCGAAGTAGTCGAAGAACGAGCGGAGGTCCCGCATCAACTCCAGGATGAGGAAGCCGAGGATGAACAGGGCGACGAGGACGATCCCGAGGAACAGGAGGCCGCCCATCGAGACGACCTGCAGCGCGCCGAAGATCCCCGCGAACACCAGGAGGGCGAGCCTCCCGTTCCGGCCGGAGACGCGGCGCATCCCCAGGAGGATCGCGGTGATCGGGATGAACAGGAGGAACGTGACCCCTGGGAAGCCGGTGAGGGCGGAGATCACGATGATCAGGAAGAAGTCGAGGAGGAGCCAGAGGGACACGAACACGCGGACATAGCGGAGCGTCTTGCGGATCGTCGGCGTCTCGCGGTCGACGGACTCCGCGAGGTCGAAGATTGCCGCGATCGGGTCCTCGACGGCACGCGCGTCCCGCTTCCCGTATTCAGGGTCCACGCCGGAACGACGATTCTCGGCCTATTTAATGGGCTCGGGAAGATTCGCGCGGTTCGACGTACGGCCACGGGACCCGCGGGAGATTCGGTGGGATTTCGGAGAGATTTCGGGAAACGGGCATGACGGATGCGATCCACGTGGAATCCAGGAGGTGACTACCTGAAAGCTACGAAGGTTGTGGCGCTCGGCGCGATCGTTGCGCTCCTGGCCACGATGGTCTTCGCGTCAGCGGCTCTCGCAACGAGACAATCGACGAGCGCGACGCCGGAGGTCCCCGCCGGGAATACCCCACAGCCGAACGGCAATGGCGGCGGAGGCGGAGGTGTCAATTGCAACACCTCGACGTCGGCGTGCCCCGAGGTCCCGTCTGGTGCCAGGCCGCAGCCGAACCCATAGCCGGGTTCTTCCCATGCGGCTGACACCGCTCCTTTCCCTTTTTTCTTCTTTTGCCCATGCCCCTCTCTGCGAGCGCTCCGCGGGAGGCGGGAATCTCGGGTCGATGTGGGAAGCTTCTCGGACAGTGCTTATCATGCCTCACAACACGGAAGGGAGGTCGAGGTAAACCGAAATGCGCGGATGGCAGATTGCGGTCCTCGCGGCCGTGGCCGTTGTGGGCCTCGTATTGGCCTCGATTCCACTTGGGGCGGGCCCGGCCCGGGGGACGGCACCCGCGGATTCGTCCGGGGTGCCTAGGGCGATCATGTGCCCGATGGAATCCGCGGACGGGCGACCGATCCGTGCGCCGCCGGTAATCCGATGCTCACCGGATCCGTGGACGTGCTCGTCCCGGGGCGACGTTGTATGCCCCGTCGATGACGAGGTCGAGGCCGCCGGGACGGCGTAGTCTGTCCGTTCCGGGGCCCGCGCGCGCCCGCCACCCGCGGCTCGTTCGACCAACGTCCAATGACCCTTAAGTGCGATCGCCCGCTCGGCCGGAGTAGGGACCCATTCTCGAGGGAATACGTTTGCATGGCTTTTCTCGTATAGTGTGCCCCATCCCGCGGCGAGGGAGCCTTGTGCCGCGCGGTCGTCGTCTCCGGGACCGCGAGCCCACGGGGTGATGGGAATCTCTGCAGCGCGGACGGACGGAGTCCAGATTGTCGTCCTGCTGAGCCGGTCCCTGACTTCTTCTCCGAGACGTCGCATGTGGACGTACCTGTTCCTCGGGACGAAAGGCGGCCGGACGCGGTTCGAGATCGTCCGGGCGCTGTGGGACGGTCCGCGGAACACGAACCAGGTCGCCGGCGATCTCGCGATGCATTACAAGACCGTCCAGCACCACCTGCGGCTCCTTGAGGCGCGCGGGGTCGTCGTGACGTCCCCTCGAGGGGCGTACGGCGCCCTGTTCTTCCTCGCGCCCGATCTGCGACGCGATGGCTCCTTCCTGCGGGAAGTGGGCGACCGGCTCGGCGCGCCGCTCTCCCTCCGGTGAGCCGGCGGATTTCCGTTCTCCACCGCCGCGCGAGCTTCTTTGATGGTCTCCGGTTCGGTCGTTGCAGTTCCGAGCAGCCTCTATGGCGCCCTTGGTGTCCGCGGGATTCGGAGGCCCACCGCCGATGGTAGGATGACGTCGGTCCCTTTGGTCCGGGACCGCCTAATGCGGGGCCGGTGGCGTTCGCTTCGCGAGGAAAAAGAGGAACGCTGCGAGGATGACGAGGACGGCGGAGAGCGCGTAGATCCCCGCGGCCCAATCGTGGGCCTGATTCGAAGAGAGTCCCCCCGCCACGATCGCAGCGATGATCGCGAGGACGACGAAGACGATCGCTCCCATGGCGATCGCGGGATTGCCTAGCCCCATGAAAATCGTCTGCGCGAGAGGGGACTGCGACCACAACGGAGCGGGCTGGGGCGATGGGGGTGCGCTGCCGCCCTGGGCCCGCGACCGCCACGCGGTCGGGGCGGCAACCGCTGGCGCGGCGGAAATTGCCGGGCTGGCCAAAAGCATCGGCGCACCGCATTTGACGCAGAACTTGTCTCTCTCTCCTGCGAAGGCACCGCAGTTTGGGCAATACATCTTCCCCTCTCCAGCCGCGTAACCGACCCGGGTCTCATGTATTTTTCCGTGACTGACTTCTGGGCCCCGCGTTGGATAGCGCCAGCCCGCTGATCCATGTGACTTCCGTTCAACGGCAGCCTGCAGTCCTCCGCGAGATCCACAAGACGAACAACGCCGCCAGGAGCCCGCATCCTTTATGCTTCGCTGGGTCTTCGGCGCGCCGTCGGGGTGGCTCAGCCTGGTGGAGCGTCGGACTCATAGGGTTTCGCCGTTCCGTCGACCGCGGCGCTCCTGAGGCATCCGGAGGTCCGGGGTTCGAATCCCCGCCCCGACACTCGTCATCGGTTTCCCTGGAAACTTTGATGGGAGGATCGGCCTTCGATGGGGCTGGGAACATGGCGGGGGGAACGGGTCCAGTGCCCCCGGGCGCCACGTTGTTCGGGCTGTCGGGCCCGCGGTTGCGACGGCTCGGCGTCGCGCTCTTGGCGGTCGGATTGGCTCTCTTCTTCCTGGCGATCTTGCCTGTACTGCTCGCCATCAACCAATTCGCCTCGGATCCGTGGGGGACCGCTCCTGGCGTCGTCTTGGGTTCGTTCTTCTTATCGTTCGTCCTTTCTGGAATTGGCATGGTCCTGATGGGCATTGGCGGATATGCCCTCCGGTTCGGACTCGTCCGGCCGGTGACGACGTACGTCGCCACCGAGGCGAGTCCCGGCATCGAAACCGCCGTGACCGCGATCGGACAGGGGTTGCGGCAGGCCGGTTTTGGTCCAAGCCCAACGGGCAGCAACGCAATCCGTGTGAAGTGCCGCAACTGCGGATACCTGGAGACGGAAGACGCGGATTTCTGCAGCAAGTGCGGTCAGCGGCTCTGATTCTTCGAGGGCCGTCGCCGCGATCGATGGTCGCTTCATCGACCCCGCGTACATCTGTAACACCCGATGTTACACACGACAAAATACCGATCGCGCGGTCCGCCCCCACGTAGGCGCGGGGGACGGGTTCCTCCTCCGCGCCAGGAACGGAGGGGATCACCATGGAAGACGACGAGAAGGGAATGTCTCGACGCAGTTTCGTGAAGAAGAGCGCCGTGGGGGCGGCAGGCGTTGCGGCGGTGGCGGCCATGCCGACGCTCCTGACGATGACGGAGAACGCGCAAGCGGGCCTTCCCTCGGGGGACCCGACCGCGCCGCTCATGGCCTATGTGAGGGACGCGTCCTCGGGGACCGTCGTCGTGATGTGGGGCACGAAGGAGTTCGTCGCGAAGGACACGGCGCTCGTCTCGCGCCTCGCGACGTACACGAGGGGGTGAGGGGCGATGTCCTCTCACCGCGAAGCGCCGACGATTTCGAAGGATCCCGTCGCGGACAATACGGACCTGTATGCGTTCGTCGACCCCTCCGATCCTTCGAAGGTGACGATCCTCGCGAACTTCATCCCGCTCGAGGAGCCCGCCGGGGGCCCGAACTTTTTCCAGTTCGGGGACGACGTCCTCTATGAGATCCTGGCGGATAACGACGGCGACGGCGTCGAGGACGTCACGTACCAGTTCCGGTTCAAGACCCTGACGACGAACCCGGATACGTTCCTGTACAACACGGGGCCGATCGACTCCCTCACGGACGCGGATTGGAACGTCCGCCAGCTGTATTCCGTGACGAAAGTCCTTGGGCCGCGACGGACCGGGACCGCCTCGCTGCTCGGCTCGGACCTGCCGACGCCGCCCGTGCGGATCGGGCCGCGGTCCACGCCGAATTACGAGGGCCTCGCGAGCGCCGCCATCCGGGACCTCGGCGGAGGCGTGAAGACGTTCGCCGGTCAGCGGGGCGAGGGGTTCTACGTCGACCTCGGCTCGGTCTTCGACCTCGGCGCCCTCCGGCCGTTCCAAAACCTCCATCTCATCCCGACCCCGGCCGCGCCCGGCGTGAACGGCACGAAAGGGTTCAACGTCCACACGATCGCGGTCCAAGTCCCGAAGACGGACCTCACGCGCGGCGGATTCAACCCGACGGATCCCGCGGACGCGCGATCCGTCATCGGCGTGTGGTCCGCCGCGAGCCGGCGGAAGGCGAGCGTCCGGGAGAGGAACGGCCAGATCGTGCAGACGGGCCCGTGGGTGCAGGTGTCCCGGCTCGGGGAACCGCTGATCAACGAGGTCGTCATCGAGCTGGGCGAGAAGGACCTGTGGAACAGCCTGGCGCCCTCCACGGACGCCCAATTCCTCGACGACTACGCGCATCCGCAGCTCCAGGCGCTCTTGCCGGTCCTCTATCCGGGCGTCTTCCCGAACCTCGCGGCGCTCTCGGCGTCGGGCGCCTCGCGCGCCGACCTGATCGCGATCCTGCTGACGGGGATCCCGCCGGGCGTGATCCCAGGGTTCCAGAACTCGAACGGGCCCGCCCAGGCCGATGAGCTGCGCCTGAACCTCGCGTTCGCACCGAGCTACGACGCGACCGCGTCGGGCATCAACCCGCCCGGGGACAGCGCGAAACGTTTCGGGCTCCTCGGAGGCGACCTCGACGGCTTCCCGAACGGACGTCGGGTGTTCGACAACATCACGGCGGTCGAGTTGCGGGCGATCGCGGGCGTCACGTACCCTCTGATCGACAAGGCCTTCACCCCGGACGGTGCAGCGGCCTTGCTGATGGACGGGACGAAGGAGGACCTGCCGTTCCTCGCCTCGTTCCCCTATCTCGCGACGCCGTACGAGGGGTACGAGCATTCTCACGATTGAGAGTACGGACCCGACACACCGGCGTCGTGCGGCGCGCCGGATTCCCCTCTTTCGGGGGGTACCGTCGGGGATTGTCTCCTTATAAGGGACCTCTTGAAGGTACCGCCTAAAGCGAGGGGGTCTTCAAGCGATTGTCAGGGCCCGCGCCACGTCACGCTTATCACCCAAGACCGGCCGTTCGAAAACTGTCCCAATAGCGATAAGCCCCCCGATTCGTCGATGGCAGTCAAGGAGGTGAAAGCACCATGGAAGCGACCCGCACGCGGTCAGCCACCGGGTTCGGCCAATCGTGGCGCGAACTCGCGCGCGCTCCGACGTACCAAGTGCCTGTTGTGCTTGGTTCGATCGTGGCGCTGCTCGTGGGCATCCTGACCTATGTCTTCGCCGCGGCCAACGCAGGCGCGATCGTGCCGGCGACGACGGAGATGGCCTACCTCGTCATCTTCGGCCTCGTGGGCATGATCGGCTACGGCGTGGCGAAGCACAACGTGCAGAACGGCTCCATCGTGGCCGCCATCGCCGGACTGGCGCTGGTGGTCCTCGTGGCGACGCAGGTGGGCCTGTTTGCAGGCCTGCTCCTCCTCGCCGGAGCCGTCTGGAGCCTCGCGTCCACTCGATAGGGACGCGGAGCTGAGCCGCAACCTCCAACCCTTTTTCTTTTCTTTCTCCCCACGTCTTCGCCGTGCCGGACGAGCGCATTTTCCTTCCGTCGTTGAAACAGTTCGTGCGACACTCGTCGGGCGCTCAGATAGGGACGACTCGCGACACTGTAACAGCCGTCGTTACACCGTAGTTAATAGACGCTCGACCGGATACCATCGCCGATGAGGATCTCGGACGCGACGGATGCGCTCCAACAGGTTGGGCTGAGCCGCTACGAGGCCCTCGTGTTCGTGAACCTGGCGCGCGCGGGCGCGACGACCGCGGGCGAGGTTGCACGGGCGAGCGGCGTGAACCGGGTGCAGACGTACCGGGCGCTGGAGAGCCTCGAGTCGCGCGGGCTCGTCGAGGTCACGCTCGACCGCCCCCGGCGATACGCGGCCCGGGCCATCAACGACGTCTTCGAGATGATCGCGGAAGAGAAGCGGGCCGAGCTCGAGAGGCTCGACGCGGTCCGGAAGGGCATCGCAGAAGCCTGGCCCCGAATCTCCGGCCGGGCCGGCGAGACCCCCTCCGTGCGGCTGCAGGTGATCAAGGGCCGCACGCAAATCTACCGCACCTTGCGACAGCTGATCGGCTCGGCGAAACGAGAGGTCCTCGCCTTCACGACCGCGAAGGGCTTGCAGCGCTCGTACCGGGCGGGAATCAACGATGCTCTCGTGGAGGCGATGCGGCGCGGCGCGAAGCCGCGGCTCATCGCGGACATCGATGAAGGCAACGTCGCCCTGATGGCGCGCGTCGCGGCGCGCGTGCCCCTGCGCCACCTGGAGCGCCAGCGGGGGCGGTTCATCCTGCTGGACCGCGATTCGATGTTCGCCTTCCTGATCCAGGACGAGCGGACGATCCGCGGGGAGGCCGAGACCGCCCTATGGACGAACAGCCCGGACTTCGTCAAGGCGCACCTCGATATCTTCGAGAAGGCGTGGGTGACGGCCGAGGGGGCCCGGACGCGCTTGAAGGCCTTGCGCCGAAAATGAATGGTCGTCGTTATCAGTTTCCGAAACCTGTGGGAGTTGGGGAAAAGTTAACGCTCCCGAATGCTTTGCCACGTGAAGGAGGAGGAAGATGAAGTCTCATGCGATTTTGGCTGCGTTGCTGATAAGCGTCATGGTTGCGGGCTGGGTGTCCGCGGCCGGTGGCGGCGCTCCGAGGACCACAACCCTGAGCGGGGCGGAGGAGACGGGCTCTGCGGATCCCGATGGCACCGGATTTGCGATGGTCACCCTGAACGTGGGCCTGGATCGCGTGTGCTGGTCGGTATCTTGGGCGGAGATCGCCACCCCGACCGCGTATCACATCCACCACGCCCCCGCGGGGGTCGCGGGAGGCGTCGTGCTCCCGTTCACGGTCGAAGGATCCTTCGTTCCGACCGGCTGCAGGATCGGGTTGGACGACCCTGCGTTGCTCCAGGACATCATCGACTTCCCGGATCAGTACTATGTGAACGTCCACAACGCCGATTTCCCTGCCGGAGCGATTCGGGGCCAGCTGAGCGTCCCGGGGCTGTCGGACTAGGTACCGCTCGCGAGGGCCCGAGCGTCTCTACCCGTGCCGGCCTACAAAACGGCACTCCGCCTCAAGGATCTCCGCGTGCTCGCGGGCGAGCCGCTGCGTAAAAGGACCGGGTGCATCGCCCTGGAAGGCACCGCAGCGGTCCGCCTCGCCTCCGACCCTTCCGCTCGCGGATGGGAGCACCCGCGGCTTCCAGGATCGCGGGCAGTCGGGAAGCCTCTGCCCGGCCCGTGGAAGGGACGTTCGCGACGATCCTTCAACGAGGCGGTCTCGCGAAACGCCGGACGATGTAGACCAGGATCCCGACGAATGCAATCGAGCCGACGAGAGCCAACCCGAGGACGAGGTAGTTGTTCCCACCGGCGCCGCCAGGGAGGCCGCCATCGGCCCCGCCGGGGTTGCCGTCATCCGGTCCGCCTGGGGAGCTGCCACGCGGCCCGATCGAGAACGAATCAGTGAAACCCGGCGCATCGTCGTTGACGAACACGCCCTCGATGGCCGACTCCGAGACTTGGTACTTGACGAAGCCGTGGCAGCACGCGGTGTAGGAATCGAAGTATCCCGCCTCGGGGTCGCTCGAGCTGACGGAATCCGTCCCCTGGCCCCCAGTGCCCTGGATCACGAGCACGGTCCCGTTTCCGCTCGGGTACGTCGGCCCGGAGGCCGCCACGCACGCCGCGTTGAAGGAATCCGGGGAGAGCGTCGGGCACGAGTCGGAATGGGCGAGCGACTTGCTCCGTTGGTAGTCGTGGTCGTGCCCGGCGAGGACGAGGTCCACCCGCTTCTCGAGGAAGAGATTGAGCACGTCCGGGCCAATCTGGCACGACTTCGATCCCGTGGTGATGCAGACTTTGTGCATGACCAAGATGACCCACGGGATGCCGGCCGACCGAGCGCCGTCGATCGCCTCCGCTGTCCATGTGTAATCCGCGTCTCCGGCGGAGTACGAGCCGAAGATGTCTGGCGAGATGAGGATGAACCGGGCGAGCGGGTTCGGCTGCGGATAGTCGAAGTAGAACCGCTTCCCGTAGTCGCCCGTCATCTGCCCCAACGTGAAGGGGCAGGCCGCCGCGAACCCGTCGATCGAGCTCGCGTCGTGGTTCCCGCTGATGACCACGACGTTGGGAATATGGGATTTGAAGTTGGAGCACCAAGTGCCTGTGTCCGTCTCATCGTACGAGAAATCTCCGACTGCGAGCACGAAGTCCAGCCCGCCGTTCCCCATGGAGGTCCATGCCTCCCGCGTTTCGGGATCGCTATCCGTGACATGATATCCGAAATCCCCCGCTGCCCCGAAGACGAACTGCCGCTCCGCTCGAACGCTCGACAGAGGCCCCGGCTGGGCGACGGCCGCTGAGAGCAACGCGAGTGCGATGCCCACGGCGATGACGATCCGGCGGCCGGTGCGGTTCGCGTAGTCGGCGGGCATCTCCATCATCTTCCGAGGTGAATCGAATCTGCGCCACGCCGAGGGGGATAAGGCCCGTTGGTCGCCGAGCGTCCCACGTTGTCGCACACCCGGTGTCGGTCGTGTTCCTCGTGCGGACTCGGTTGCAAGGTCCCACCTCCTGCCAATCGTCCTAGCGGCTCGGAGGCGGTCATCCTCTCTTAATCGTTACGGAGAACACTTGCGAGGCCGGGCCCCGGGACGCGCTTCGTCAGGGAGGGTCACGCGGCGACTGGTGCCTCGATCGCGGCGCAGATCGCATCGAAATCCCCGAGGCCCGTGGCCTTCGGCGGCTTCGGCTTGAGATGATCGAGCACGCCGCTCTGCGCGAGGCGGTTGACGGTCCACGCCGCGTACGCGGGCGCGCCCGTCGCCCCGGGCGAGTTGTAGTTCGTGATGTGGTACGAGTGCGGGCCCGTGATCTCGATCGCCTCCTTCACGAACGCCCCGTGGCGGTCGATGACCTGCGCCCGAACGCCCGCCGTGCCGGGCCGCGTCAGGTACTCCTCCTTCAGAGCCGGAAGGAACTCCCGCACCCGCTCCGCCATGACGCGCTTCGAGAGGGACGACGCCCACTCTTCCGAGGCGAGCGTCACGAAGTCCGGGTTCACGATGGCGCGGAGCTTGTTCCGGAAGGGCCGTTCGAAGAGTTTCGCGACGGCCTCCTTCGGGTCGTCGATCCAGCCGCGGTACGTGTAGGGCCCGGGCACGGGCACCGCGTTCGGGCCGATCTCCCGTCGCCCGTCCGCTCGGACGATCCAGTGCGGGTCGAGGAACGGGAGCTCCGGGTGCCTCGGCACCGCGTAGATGTTCCGGCTCGAGAGCGAGTGCCATTCGGGGTCGACCTCCCAGTACTCTCCGCGGAAGTGGAGGTCCGCGTACTCTCGGCCGACGCCGAGCTTGTGCGCGATGTCGATCGAGTTGCCTCCGGCGCAGTTGATCAGGAGGCGCGTGCGGATCGGCTCGGAGCTCCGGCCGACGCGCACGCGGATCCGGGAGCGCGGGTCCACGTACGTCCCGCTACCCCCGACGTCGGTGAGGCGCACCTCCAGGACGTCCCCTGCGACGTCGATCGAATCGACCTCGGCTTGGAGGAGGAATCGCGCGCCGGCCTGCTCGGCCTCGTCGCGCATCGCCTGCGTGAACGCGGCGTAGTCCACGCCGGTGTCGGTCTTGGACCAGATCGCGCCGTGGGAACGGACGTTCGGCTCGAGCCGCCGCACCTCGGCAGGGGAGAGGACCTCCAACTCGTCGTCGCCCATCCCGTTCGCGACGCCCCACTGTCGGTACGTCTCGAGTCGCGGGACCGCTTCCTCCCGCGTCGCGACCTCGAACGTCCCGATGGGCGTCCATGGGAGTCCGCGCTGGACCGCGTACGCCTTCCACATGCCGTAGGCGACTTGGGCGGACCGCGCGAACACCTTGCGCCCGACGGGGTCGAGATAGAACGGCCGATGCACGACGCCGGTGTTCCGCCGGGACGTATGCTGCGCGACCTGCGCTTCTTTCTCGAGGACCGCGATGCGGCCGTCGTAGCGATGCGCAAGCCAATACGCGAACGACGTGCCGAGGATCCCGCCCCCGACAACCGTGACGTCCCACGGCTCCATGGTCCGCTGAAGCGGAAGAAGCCCCGGGTTATTATCCCTGCGTACGGACGCGGCGGAGCGTCGACCTCAGGGCGTGCAACGGGTACGCCAGGAACCTGGTCGCCTGGCGGAGCGCCCGCTTACGGATCTCATCGGCCGAGAGGAACGCCTCCTTCAAATCCGCGAGCTCCACCTTCGGGGCGAAGAACACATACACGGGGATCCCGGCCGCAAGGAGCGCGAGGGAGACGGCGATCTGGAACGGATCCACGAGTACGATGAGGAGGACCGAGAACGCCGCCCCGAGGAGGGGGACGACGATCTTTCCGCGCAGCTCCGAAGCGATTCTCGGATGCCGCTTCGCCAGGCGCATCGCCGAGACGCACGTGGCCAGGTACGCGACCGCGAGGAGGAACACGGACGCATTGATCAACGCGGCCAATCCGCCGACGAGGCTCGCCACGTACGCCGCGGAGCAGAGGACGATCAGTCCGACGTACGGCGTGCGGAACCTCCCGTGCCGCCGGCTGAACTCCCTCGGCAGGAAGCCGTCCAAGGACATCGCGTACGCCAGACGCGAGGTCCCGATCGTGCCGGATTCGTCCGCGCCGGTGATCGAGAGCAACGCGCCGACCCCGACCACGCCGATCGCACCGGCCGTGAGGATCCCCGGCGACGCGAAGACCGCGGCCGTCGCGTCGATCAAGGGGCTGCTCGATGTCGCGAGCGTGGCCTGAGGGACCGCGGCGACGACGACGAAGTTCGTGAGCAAGTAGAAGGCGGTGACGATGAGCATGCCGAACACGATGGCCTTCGGGATCGTCCGAGCGGGCCGCTCGATCTCGTCCGCGGGAAGCGTGGACTGCTCGAAGCCCGCGTACGCCCAGAAGATCAGGACGAGCGCCTGCCCGAACGCGCGGAGGTCGCCCGTGACGAAGGGCGTGAGGTTCGACGCGACCGTGTCGGGCCGGAGGCCGACGAAGACGAGCCCTCCGAGGATGATCAGCACGAGGGGACTGAGCTTCGCGATCGTGAGGAGGTCGTTGACCCGGCCCGCCATCTTGACCCCGACGATGTTCGTCCCGAGGACGATCGCGATGAACGCCGCCTTGAGCAGCGCACGTCCGAGATCGTCGATACCCGGCACGAGGGCGACGAAATACTGCGTGAAGGCGACCGGGAACACCGCGAGTGAGAACCATTCCGCCAGCAAGAGGCCCCAGCCCACCATGAATCCAGGGAACGGTCCGGAGACGGCCTTGACGTAGGCGTAGGGCCCACCGACCTTCGGGAGGAACATGACGCAGTACGCGAACGAGAGCGCGATGACGCCCGCCATGACGCCGGCGAGGACCCAGACGAGGAGGGACGCGGGACCGATCAGCCGCGCGCCGATCGCCGTGGCCACGTAGACGTCCGCGCCGATGATGGCCCCGACGACGAGGTTCGTCACATCGAACGTGTTCAGCCGTCGCGTCGTATCGCCCGTACGGACTGCTCCCCGGCAAGCCGCCCGAACATGCGGGATGGGATTTATCCTCTATTCGACACGGCGCGAAGTGCCCGCGTTCCTTTTTCGGCCCCTCACGGGAAAAGCGGACCCGCCCGGAATCCGGGCGTCCTTCGGTGGCCTACCTTTGAGCGAAGATCTTCGCTGCGAACTCGCCGGTCTGCGTGTTGTACGTGCCCTCGAACCGGCCTTTCGCGGTATTCAGCCACTTGAGCCTTTCCGATGTCGTCTGGTATGTGACCTCCCCTTCCGCGTGGATCGACGTCGGGCTGAGTTGACGTCCCGTTCCGTTCGCTCGAATCATCACGACGTCCCCGTCGTCAATCTGGTCCAGCGCCCGAGTTTCGAACTCGTACGTCCCGTCGGGCTTGAAGACCGCATCGACGGTCTCCATGTGCGCCGCTTCGTACTGGCCCTTTACGGTCCCTTGAAAATTGTAGGAGATCTTCACGCCATCCGGCGTGAACTCCCCGATCGTCACGGACGTCGTCCTCTCATTCAGCTCCCCGAGAAACTCCTCTTCGGGCATCTCCGCCAAGAACTCCCCTCGGCCGCGCATGGCGTGGCGCGGCTAATAGACCTTTCGGCAGGCCGGGATTCACGCGGGCCACGGCACGCCGAGGTCCGTCCCGATCTTCTTCAGGCTCTCGACGACTTTCGGATCCAGCGCGATGCCTTCCTCCCGGAACTTCTCCATGCGCGCGAAGCTTTTCTCGCCGTGCACGTAGATCCGGTCCTGGCCATGCGCCTTCGGGCTGTCTTTCAGCTCCTTCGCGAGGCGGTCCATATCCCGTCGGAATTCGTCGAGCGACCGGAACGCGGCCGGGTCGAGGGCCATGAAGAAATGACCGACATCGGGCCGCTTCTCATCCGCGTAGACCTGCAAGCCCGTGGCCGCGCCGCTAAGCACGCCGCACAAGACGTCGACCATGAGCGCGAGGCCGTACCCCTTGTGGCCGCCGAGGTCCTCGCCCTCCCCGCCGAGAGGCAGGAGGCCGCCGCCGAGTCGCTTCGCCAGGGCGTTCAGGACGCGGGCCGGGTCCGTCGAACTCCGGCCCGTCTCGTCGACCGCCCATCCGTGCGGGATCGGTTGCCCGAGGCGGTTGAACACTTCGACCTTGCCACGCGGAACCGTGGAGGTCGCCATGTCGAGGACGAAGGCCTTCTCCTTCATTGCGGGTGCGGCGAGGCTGATCGGGTTCGTGCCCAGCACCGAGGTCCGCCCGAACGTCGGCACGACGAGCGGGCCCGCGTTCGTCATGCTCACGCCGATCAAGTTGTGCTCGAGGGCCATGAGCGCGTAGTATCCCGCGATGCCGTAGTGGTTCGAGTTGCGCACCGCGACGACGCCGACCGCGGTGTCTTTCGCCTTGCGAATGGCAAGGTCCATCCCCTTCTTGCCCACGACCTGCCCGAGGCTCTGGCCGCCGTCGAGGAGGGCGGTCGCCTTCGTCTCCTTGAGGATGCGGCTCTCGTCTCGAGGCTTCATGTAGCCGGCCTTCAGGCCGCCGACATAGCGGCCGAGCCGCGCGACTCCGTGCGAGTCGATCCCGCGCAGGTCTGCGAGGACGAGGACGTCGGTCGTGATGCGCGCGTCTTCCGGCGGCACACCGAGCTTCATCAAGACTTGCTCGCAGAATCCGCGAAGTGCCTTCTCCTGAATCGTGGACGTCTCGGCCATCGATCCCGTCCCGTCGGCGGACCGAAGAATCGTCGTGCGTATAAGCCTGCGGTTCGGATCATCCGGACATCCTCGCGCACGTGAGTGGCGCTCTTTCCGGATCGGCGCTGCCCGAACCTCCCGGTTTTGTAGATTTTGTATACATGAAGTTAGATAAATCGCGGACGGCCTTGCTGGGGTCATGTCGAGCACGGATCGTGTCGCGCTCATCACCGGAGCGAGCCGCGGGCTCGGATATACGCTCGCCGAGTTCCTCGCGCGCCAGCGGTGGACCCTGATCCTCACGGGCCGTGACGAAACCGCCCTCAGGAAGGCCGCGGAACAGTTGCGGGAAACCGGCGCGACCTTGACGATCGTGCCCGGCGACGTCTCGGACGCGGCGCATCGACGCGAGCTCGCACGTGTGGCGGCTCGAGCCGGCCGCCTGGACCTCCTCGTCAACAACGCGTCCGAACTGGGTGCCTCCCCGCTCCCACACCTCCTGGACCATCCGCTTCCGGCCCTGCGGCGCGTCTTCGAAGTGAATGTGTTCGCGCCCCTCGCGCTGATCGGCGAATGCGTTCCGCTCCTCAAGGCGTCCAGAGGCCTCGTCGTGAACATCACCAGCGACGCCGGCCGCGCCGGGTATCCTGGGTGGGGCGGGTACGGCAGCAGCAAGGCCGCCCTCGAGCTCGTCACGAAGACGCTCGCGAACGAACTCCGGGAGGCGGGCGTGGGCGTCGTCGCGGTCGACCCGGGAGACCTGCGCACGAAGATGCACCAGGACGCGTTCCCGGGGCAAGACATCGGCGACCGGCCCCTGCCGGACGTCACGCTCCCGTTCTGGGCGTGGCTCGAGGGACAGGACCCGTCGCGGATCACGGGCCAGCGCTTCGAAGCGCAAGGCGCCCTCTGGGAGGTGGCCGCGTGAAGCGGCAGGAACTTGCGTTCGAGCAGCCCCGCGAGCTGTTCGCCGCCACGCCCGTCGAAGTCGACCGCGGCTCGCGGGACCAGGTTCGCCTCCTCGTCACGATTCCGGCGGGAGACGTCCACGCCCGGTTCGAAGACTTGCCCCGATTCCTGGGGACGGGGGACCTCCTCGTGGCCAACGAGAGCAAGACCTTGGCCGCGAGCCTCGAGGCCCGCGGGCCCTCCGGGACGTACACGCTCGACCTGAGCACCCGATACGCCGACCGCCTCTGGCTCGCCGAGCCGCGATGGGATCCGGCCCACCCGGGCCCGATGCCGATCCACCCCGGAGACGAGGCGCAGGTCGGCGAGGCGACGGTCCGCTATGTCGTGCCGTATCCCGGGATCCCGCGGCTCTGGTTCATCGACGCGGATCGGCCGTTGGAGCCGATCCTCGAGCGCGTGGGGGTGCCGATCCACTACGGCTACGTTGGGAAGCCGTGGCCTCTGGATGCGTACCAGAGCCTCTTCTCCCGTGTGCCGGGCAGCGCCGAGATGCCGTCCGCCGCGCGGCCGATCACCCCGAGGATCCAGCGGGCCTTGGCGGAGGCGGGCGTCCGGTTCGCGTCGGTCCTGTTGCATTCCGGGGTCAGCAGCCTGGAGATCGAGGCGGAGACCGTCGAGCAACAGGCGGTCTACCCGGAGCCGTTCCACGTCTCCGAGGCCACGGCGGACCTCGTCAACCGCACGCGCGACGCCGGCCACCGCGTCGTCGCGATTGGCACCACCGTCGTGCGCGCGCTCGAGTCCGCGTGGACGCCGGACGGGCTCAGACCTCGGCACGGATTCACGCGTCTCTTCGTGCATCCGGGAAACCCGGTCCGGTCCGTCGACGGCCTCCTCACCGGGTTCCACGATCCCGTCACGAGCCACGTCGCGATGCTCGCCGCGTTCATCGGGGTGCCGCGCGTCATGGAGGCGTATCGCGAAGCGATCGCGAACGGCTACCGATGGCACGAGTTCGGAGACAGCCACCTGATCCTGAGGAAGTGACGAGCCTCCCGACCCGAGCCGACGGGACGTCCGGGCATCGGAGATTCCGCTTCAGGTGCCGTTCTCTTCAACACAGGCGGATGTCCGCCGTCACGTATCCTTGGGCTCCTTCGAGGCGGTGCCCGTAGCAGGCGCCCGTGGAATCCGCGTACGCGTAGACTTCGCTGTCCCAACCGGTGGCCACCTGGTTCCGGCCCGTGCTCAGGCTCCGCTTGAGGACCGCAGACGCCGCGGTCGCGTCCGTCAGGGAACTCGTGAACACGGTCTCCCCGTTCCACATCCTCGTGACCGTGCGGGCGAACGTCTGGTCCACCTCGGCCGGCAGCTGGAAGAACCCCTCCGAACCCGGCGGGATGATGAAGCCCGACGCCAGCGCGATCGGATACGAGTCGACGAGGGTCGTGACGCCCACGTTGCCTGCGGCGTCCGTGACCGTCGTCGTGGTCGTGATCGACTCCGTCTGCTCGACGTTCTCGATGAAGTTGATCAGGTTCAGCACCTGGTGGCTCGCGAACGCGAAGTCCTGGTGGACCGTCGTCGAGACGCGCCCCGCGGACGTGTCGACGTAGCCCGCGATCGTCAGGGATCGGCTCGCGGCGAAATCGAACGTGGCCCCGTTCGTCCCCGTCGTCTGCGCGACGGTTTGGTCCGCATCCGCGACGACGTCGTGCGCCGTGAGCGCCCCCGACGTCTGGGCGAGGGACGGGTCCTGGTAGACGAGCAGGTTGCCGCCGAGCTGCCAGTAGAACCCGTTGTTCACGACCGTGAAGGCGAACGTGTGCGGGCTCCCGTTCGCGAGCGTCCCGATGAACGGCGTCAGCTCGACGACGTACGGAGCCTCGTCGTACGCGGCGACCGCGGCGATCGGCCTCCACAGGAACGGGTTCACCCCACCCGTGAAGATGTACGGGAACGGCCACACGACGCCCGCGAGGGTCCCGTCGAGGGTGATCTGGATCTCCCGGAAGGCGCCGCCGCTACACAGGCCGTTCGCGGCCGCGTACTCGTCCGGCTCGGCGCCGTACCAGAACTCGTCGCACGAGTTCCCTTTCGCGAAGAGCTCGAGGACGACGCGGTCCGGATTGGTCGGCAAGGTGACCGCGGCCGCAGAAACCGGCGCGCGTCCCGGGTCGAAGATCCAATCGTTCGACAACCCGACGATCGTGTCCGGGTGGGCCGCCTCGGGCGAGTCGGGGCCGACCGCGTAGTAGGTCAACGTCGCGGTCACGTAGATGATCCCCGTGTAGATGTTGTTCACGACGTTCGGCAGGTGGAGCGCGTACGGCTGCGAGGACGTGAAGACGGGCGCATACTCGCTCACATCCTTTTCGACGTGCCACGTGATGCCCGCGGGCGTCGGCTCCGGCGTCGTGCCGTAGTAGATCATCACGCCCCCGACCCAGAGTTCCGTCTCGCGGTCGAACTGGCGGCCCGCGACGCTCCCCGTGTAGTCGAGGACGACCATCGACCACGGCGCGGGACAGCCGGCGGGGGGCGTCAGTGTGCCGGTCGCCGGTGCGTCGTAACCGTTCGGGCCGAACGCGAAGTTTTCGGCGAGCGTGACCAGGCAGCTCGCGGTGGCGGGGCGGACGAGCGGCGGGAGCGCGGTGACCGGATTCTGGTAATTCGTCTCGGTCGCCGCGGCCCGAACGGAGCTTGTGACCAAGGCCATCAATCCCAGGGTCGTAATCACCAGGCCGACCAGGAGGCGTTGTCGGAACCTCATCTCCGATCCCGGCTCCACGACGCCGGACCGCTATTTACGTCCCTCGTGTTCGTTTCGCGTGGAGACCTCCGCGCGACTGTGGCTGACTTCGACCCCGGCCCGATGCATGATTCGGCGGTTCGCCGCGAGACAGGCGTGCGGGGATTCGAGACCCCTCAATTCGGGTGGCCCTCAGGTCACCATTCATAGGGGTCTCCACCTCACGAATTCCGCAATCGCGGTCCAGGAAAGCGGCGCCGTCGGTCTTCACTCCGAACGCGGCGGCCGCTCCGATTGGGTCCGAAACCAACGGAGGACCAAGAACCCCGCGACGACCGCTACGACCGCTACGACGATCAGCAGGATCAGGTACGCCAGCCAAGCCGGGAGGCCAACGAATGCCGGACCTTGAGGGCCTTGCGAGCCCCCGATGATGGAGATGGTCCCTTGGTAGGGATTCGTCACATAAACGGAGCCCGTGACGGAGTCGCTCGCGACCCAAGCGGGTCCGGTGCCCACTTGGACCACGGCCACCACCGCGTGCGTCGCACCGGAGACGACGCTGACGTTGGCCGAGTCGTAATTGGTGACGAACATGCGTCCCGTCCCCGCGTCGTGTGCGATGAATGTGGGATTCCTTCCGACCGAGACGGTCGCAACGACCGCATTCGTCGAATTGGAAATCACGCTGACGGTATTCGAGGATCCGTTCGCGACGTAGAGCTCGCCCGTCGTCCCATCGTAGCCGACGCCTTCTGGGTTGAACCCTACCGGGATGGAAGCCACGACGACGTGCGTCGCAACCGAGATGACGCTGACGTTGTTCGAGAAACGATTGGCAACGAACACCTCTCCTCTCCGGCTATCGTAGGCGATTCCCCCGGGATTACGCCCCACTGGGACGGTCGCGACGACCTTGTTCGTCGCATCGGAGATCACGCTCACGTTGTCGGAGAAGTAGTTCGCGACGAACAGCTCTCCCTTTGCATCGGCGTACGCGATTGCGGCGGGGCGAGAACCGACCGGGATGGTTGCCACGATGGCGTGTGTCGCGGCGGAGATGACGGTGACCGTGTTCGCTCCTGGATTCGTCACGAAGAGCTCTGACTTGGGACGATCGTAGGCGAGGGCACCCGGGCGTACTACGGGAATCGTCGCGACGACCATGTCCGTCGCATCCGAGATCACGCCTACGCTGTTGGAGAAGGAGTCCGTGACGAAGATTTCCCTTCTACCCTCGTCGAAGGCGATCGCCGAAGGATAGCGGCCTACGGGCACATCCGCGACGACGGTGTTTTGCGTGTCGGAAATCACCCCGATTACCGCTGAATATTGGTAGGAAACGAAGATTTCTCCCGTGCCAGCGTCGTACGCGACCGCTTCCGGTGCGTGTCCCACCGGGATCGTCGCGACGACCGTGTCCGTCGCATCCGAGATCACGCTGACCGTGTCCGAATCGTACGCCGCAACGAAGACCTCGCCCTTCGCAGCGTCGTAGGCGACGCCTTCCGGGTTGCTCGGATATCCCGGCACCGGGATGTTCGCCACGACGGTGTTCGTCGCATCGGAAATGACGCTTACGAAATCAGAGAACTTGTTCGCGACGAAAATCTCTCCCTTGGCCTCGTCGTAGGCGATGCCATATGGCCGATCCCCTACCGGGATCGTCGCCACGACCGTGTGCGTCGCATCCGAGATCACGCCAACGTTCATGGAGTTGAAATTCGTCACGAACACCTCCCCCTTGCCCGCGTCGTACACGAGGCCGAGAGGATTGCTTCCCTCCGGAATGCTGGTGACGACCGCGTGGGTCGCGTCCGAGATCACGCTAACCGTACTCGAGCCCTGGTTTGCGACGAACACCTCTCCCTTCCCCGCATCGTAGGCCACTCCCCATGGCCGGGATCCCACGGGGATGGTCGCAATGACGGTGTTCGACGCATCGGAAATCACACTGACGGTATCCGAGTATCCGTTCGCGACGTAGATTTCGCTCTTCCCGCCATCATACGCGATTCCCTGGGGACTGTTCCCCACGGGGATGATCGCCACGAGCGATTTCGTCTGGTCGGAGATCACGCTTACGCTGTTCGATTGCGTGTTTGCGACGAAGATTTCTCCCTTGCCCATGTCGTAGGCGATCGCCGCGGGCCCCAAACCGTTCGCGGCGAGGAAATTCCCGCGGACGAGCGTATTGTTCACCAGGACAAGCGTGTACGCAACGGATAGCCCGGTCATGTTCGATGCGACAACCTCCGCAGCCCAGGCGCTCGTCTGCGGCGGACCCCATCGGTCGAGGAACCCGAATGGCACGTCCGCGGTGGGTCCGGAGGCCGCAAAAGCCGGTGCGAGCAAGACGAGCGCGAGCAGCCCGGCGCCGACATACGTGGTCAACCGATTCAGCATCCGCCCTCCAGGCTTCCCGCAGGAACGAAGAATCGCGGCGCCAATAAAGGTATCCATCTCGCGTCTGCCCGTTACGCCATTCTCCATTGCGGAGGTCCACGCCATCTGCGACTAGCCGGGTCCGACCGGTGGCGATCCCCTCGCCCGTCGACGCCACAAGATGAAGAGCGCGACGGCCACGGCCGAGACGCCACCGGTCGATGCGCCGATCAGCAGGATGGACGGGGCCGCGGGGGATGGCTGGAGCGCCGCCGATCCGACGTGGAAGCTCTCGAGGATCCAGTCTTCGGTTTCGCGGTACTGCGACTGCATCCACGAGATGTTCATGGAAATCACGTACACGCGTCCCTGCGCCGCCGAGACGACGTATGTTTGGGTGAGGATTGTCGCGCTCGTGTTCGTGCCAATGATGTTGCTGCCTACCATCGCCCGGATGCGAGCCGCAGGATAGCCATCGACCGTCGTGTTCTGCAGGAAGGCCGGTCGGTTCACGGCGTACTTGGCGACCTCCTGGAGCCCCTTGATCGCCTCCGCGTACGCGGCGGCCTGCGTCTCGTCGATGCCCGGCCGCGGCCGAGCCTCGACCGTCGCGCTTGTGTTGTACACGTACGTTCCCTCCGGAGGAGCGAGGAGTATCGCGCCGAACTTGACACTGGATCGCGAGACGTCAGGGTACCCCCGCCACTCAGGAGGGATGGAGACTTGGAAGCGATCCGCTTCGTCGACGATCCGATTCTCGAACGAAGGCCAGTAACGCACGACCACGCTGTTGCTGGCGGTATTCCCGACCGTATCTTCGGCGCCCACTCCCACCGTGTTGTTGCCGATCCACAGGCGGACCGCTACGGACCAATCGCGGCCAGAGACGGTCACCGGGACGTTGCCGGCGTACACGCGGAGGAGGTGAGGGTCGTCGACCGTGCCCGAGAGCGTGTAGGGGGACGTGGCCGTGGCGATCGCGGACGTGATGATGAGTTGGGGCGGCGTCCCATCGGTCTCAAACGATACGCTGTCGTCCAAGATTCGGCCGACCCGATCGAGGCCCGTGATCCGTCCGACGTGCGGGCCGTCCGCCGGCGGGACCGGAGGATACCCGGGCGATCCAAAGCAGGCTTCGGTCATGCCAAACGTCCCTCCTCCGATTGCGACCTCGTCCCGGTACAGGACGATCGAGCTCTCATTCACGCCGCCCGCCGTGACCAGCGGGTAGCAGATCGGATCCGTGCGTGAATTCAGGAGCTGCCCATCCGTGGCGTTGAGCCAGGGGTCCCCGTCCCAGAGACCGATGACGTAGCCCGCGGTGGACCACGCGAGGGCGACCAGGGCGGTCCCGTCCGCCGTCCAGCCGACGGAACTCGCCTGCGCGGGCTCCGAGCCGACCGCCTGCACGTGGAACGTCCCGACGTCGCCCGCCTCGACGATGAACCGACCTGAACTCGCGAGGGCGAGGACGCCACTCCCCGGGTTCTCCGCGGGTGCCTCCGGGCACGAGACGCCCGAGCCCGCATACGTGTCGTTCGCCAGCCAGTACCACGAGAGCGCTCCCCATCCGCACAACCACACGCGCCGACCGTCTGCGGACAGTACGACATCATTCCCGCTCCCGAACCGCCCCGAGAGGCCCGTCGTCATGTCGACTCGGTAGATGTCGCCCACCAGGGGGGCGGTCAACACGACGAAGAACCAGCGTCCCGCCGGGTCAACCGCGATCGAGGCGGCGTCGCCTTGTCCCGCCACGGTGTAGTTCCGCACGACGGCGCCGGTGGTGCCGGAGAGCCGCATCACGCTCCCCCGCTGGCAGCATGGGCCGACGAACAGGTCTCCCCCTTGCACGGCAATCGCCGTGAGAGAGCTCCAGTAGGTCCAGGATTTCACGAGTTGTCCCGCACCCGGATCAACTCGGTCGATCGTCCCATTGCGCAGCGCGACGTAGGCGTCGCCGGTCGAGCGATCCACGTCGAAGTCGACGATGTCCACGCCGCTGGACGACAGAGAAAGGTTGTGAAGGAGATTCCCCGAAAGGTCGAAAACCATCAGGTTGGAACTCTCGGACGACCCGGACGCGTTCGGGTCCAGGCCCCAGTATCTCACGGCGACGACGATCCTCCCTCGTTCGCCATCGACTTCGAGATGCCAAGCCGCGCCACCCAAGCGGTAGATTGGATACCAACCTGCCAAGCGAGCGGCCGCGGCAACAGGAAGGTCGCCCTGTGCGATGGGGGCCGACGGTGCGGTCGCAGGCACCGGGCTCGGAATCGCGGATCCGGCAACGACGAGAACGACGAATATCAACAGGGTGTCCTGGACACTCCACACACCGCTCGAATCGTGTTCCGCCGGCTTAAAGGTGCCCGGAACGGCAAACCGGTGAGAAGAGCTCGCGAAAGCGGTCTGTTGGGTGCTTGAAGCCTGAACGAGGCCGCTCTACGGATTGCCGAGCACCTTCGCGAGGAAGTCCACGAGGTCCGTCGTCTGAATCACGGACCCGCAGTACTCGCAGCTCCTCAGGTTCTCGAGGGTCGTTTCTCCGGAGATGTGGATACGGCCGCGGCACGCGGGACACGTGTAGTCCGTCACAATTCCCGCCCTCCTCACTTGGTCAACCAAGTCGTTCAAGTTCACGTGGACCTGGGTCACGACGCGCCGCCGCCCCGCCCTTCGTGTCTCGCCCGCCTCCTTCCACATCCGGAGCTGTTGGTAGATTCTGGCCGCGTCCTCGTGGTCCTCCGCTTCAACCAGGTGTCGAGCGTGTTCCAGCAGCTGGCGGCGCCGATAGTCCTCCGACATCGCGACAGCACGTCGCGCCGCAGCGGGGTGAAGACGGATTCCGCCGAAGTTGTACTCACGCCCGAAACGCCTCGGCGGATGTCCTCGCGAGATGAAGCCCCAGGCCCACTGGTCGAAGCAATTCCACGAACAGACCGTATGGTGCGCGATCGCGAATTCTCCACTCCATGGGAGGTCGAAAAAGGCCTCCGGTTGGGGGACCTGCGTGAATCCGGCGACGATCTGGCAGTTCTCACAGACGGGGGCGCCGCAGACGAAGCACCGCGAGCGCGCAAGGCCTATCCGTCGGAACCCACATCGACCGCACCGGGCCATCTCGCCTCACTCCCTGCGTACGTAGTCGTCGTCTGGGGATTGAAACGTTTCGGTGGAATGCCCGCAGCGCGTGTACGATTCGGGCGATTCAGCCCGATGCCACGTCGACAAGACGATTCGACAGCCCTGATGTGCCCTCCGAGGCGCGCGTAGGACGGACCTGCGAGGATCCGTCCCGCTCCAACCGCGGGGGGGAAAGACTTTAAACCGGCGGTCGAATTCGACGCGCCAGGAAGACGTCGCGGGGAACCTACATGCCCTGGGGACTTCAGAACCGGCTTTCGCGGATCATCCGGCCGACGGACGGCCGGACCGTCATGCTCGCCGCCGACCACGGATACTTCCTGGGCCCTACCCATAAGCTCGAGGTCCCGCGCAAGACGCTGGAGCCGCTCCTCCCTCATGCGGATGCCGTCATGGTCACGCGCGGCGTCGTGCGCACGTCGATCGATCCCGGGGCGGACGTGCCGATCGTCCTCCGGGTCAGCGGCGGCGTGAGCATCCTCAACGAGGACCTGTCGAACGAGAAGATCACGACCTCGATGAAGGAGGCGCTGCGGCTGAACGCGTCGGCGGTCGCGCTGTCGATCTTCGTCGGCGCGGCGCACGAGCACGATTCCCTCGTGAACCTCGGCAAGCTCGTCGACGAGGGCGAGGAAACCGGTATGCCCGTCCTCGCCGTGACCGCCGTGGGAAAGGAACTCGAGAAACGGGACGCGCGGTACCTCGGCCTCGCGTGTCGCATCGCGTCCGAGTTCGGCGCCCACTTCGTCAAGACCTATTATTGCGAGGACTTCTCCAAGGTCGTCGAGTCGTGTCCCGTGCCGCTCGTCGTCGCGGGCGGCCCGAAGCTCGAGACGGAACTCGACGCGCTCGAACTCGCCTACGACGCGATCCAGGACGGCGCGCGAGGCGTCGACATGGGCCGGAACATCTGGCAGTCCGCGAACCCGGTCGGCATGATTCGCGGGATCCGCGCGGTCGTCCACGAGCGCGCGACCCCGAAAGAGGCGCTCGAGCTCGTCAAGGGCCCGAGGTCGAAGAAGTAGGCGGCCCATGCGCGCCGCGATGTACTACGCGAACGACGATGTGCGGATCGTGGACCTGCCGAAGCCCAAGATCGCCGCGGGGGAAATCCTCGTCCGGGTGAAGGCGAGCGGCATCTGCGGCTCCGATGTCATGGAGTGGTACCGCAAGCCGAAGGCGCCGCTCGTCCTCGGCCATGAGATCGCCGCGGAGGTCACGGAAGTCGGCGCCGGCGTCGGCACGGCAAAGGTGGGGGATCGGGTGTTCGTGTCCCACCATGTCCCGTGCGGTTCCTGTCGGTACTGCGCCACGGGCCACGAGACCGTGTGCGACACCCTTCGCACGACGAACTTCGATCCGGGTGGGTTCGCGGAGTTCGTCCGCGTCCCCGCGATCAACGTGAAACACGGGGTGTTCGCGCTGCCCCGCGAAATCTCGGATGACGAAGCGACGTTCGTCGAGCCCTTGGCGTGCGGGATCCGCGGGCAGCGGCTCGCGGGCTTCCGTCCCGGTGGGACCGTGCTGGTCATCGGCAGCGGCGTCGCGGGACTGCTGCACGCGAAGCTCGCGAAAGCCTCCGGAGCCGGAAAGGTCATTGCCACGGATGTCGTCGAATACCGCAAGGCGGCCGCACGCAAGGCGGGAGCCGATTTGGTGATCGACGGCCGCCACGACGTTCCGACGGAGGTGAAGCGAGCGAACGAAGGCAACCTATCGGACCTCGTCATCACGTGCACGGGTGCCCCGAAAGCGGTCGCGCAGGGATTCGCATCCGTAGACCGAGGGGGGACCGTCCTTCTCTTCGCTCCCACGGAGCCCGCGTCGAAGATCGAAATGCCCTTCAATGCGCTGTGGCGCGAGGAGATCACCGTCACGTCCTCGTACGGCGGAAGCCCCCGAGACATCTGCGACGCGATCGGACTCCTTGCGGGGAAACGGATCGCAGTCGTGGATTTGATCACGCACGTCCTCCCGCTCGCCGACGCCGCCGAGGGATTCCGGCTCGTCGCGCGGGCGCAAGACTCGATCAAGGTCATCCTGCGACCCTGAGCTGGAAGCCGGTCCCGCAGACGGTTCTCGGCGGTAATGCCCGGATTCTCACTTCATCGGCGTGCCGACTCGGTTGCTGCGCCCGTTGGCCTTGGGGCTCCGACACCCGCCGGGGCCGGGGTGACCTCTTCCCAGATCTTGGTGTCCTTCGTCTCGGGCAAGTATTTCATCCCGATGAGGAGGGTCATCACCGGAATTGAAATGCACCAGATCAGGAAGAAGAAGATGTTTCCCGTCGCGACGACGATGGCCGTTGCGATGACCGGTGTGAAGCCACCGAACTCTCCGTTTCCGAGGTGGTAGGGGACCGAGAGACACGTGTATCGAATCCGCGCAGGGAAGAACTCAACGAGGAAGGCGGCGATTGGAGCGTACACCATCGTGACGTAGAATACCAAAACGAAGTTCAGCGCAATAAGGACGGGAACATTCGGCGGGTTCGCGAACGCCGCGATCCCGGCAAAGATTGGGTAATACGTCACGGCCGCGAGGAGGCATCCCGCCATGATGATTTTCTTTCGTCCGATCCGGTCCGACAGTCGACCGAAAACGATGAAGAACGGCGTGGCAAGGGCCAAGGCGACTAGAATGATGAGGGAGGCAAGCGTGGCATCCATCTTCAGCGACGTTTGCATGAAGAACAGGGCGTAGAACTGGCCGGTGTACCAGACGACCGCTTGGCCTGCAGTGGCCCCGAAGAGCGCAAGCAGGATGAGCTTCCAGTTCGCCCAATGGGCGAGGGCTTCCCGCAACGGCGCCTTCGATGTACGGCCCTCCGCCTTGAGCCGCGCGAACAGCGGGGTCTCTCGAAGTTTCCAGCGGATGTAAAGGGACGCCGCTACGAGCACCGAGGAGAGCAGGAAGGGGATTCTCCATCCCCATTCGTTGAACGCCGCGAGGCCCATGACTGCCTTGAGGATGAGAACGACTCCAAGGGCGAGAAACAATCCGAGCGTGGCCGTGGTTTGGATGAAACTCGTCCAATATCCTCGCTTCGCATCCGGCGCGTGCTCGGCGACGTAGACGACTGCGCCGCCGTATTCGCCTCCGAGCGCGAGTCCCTGGATCACCCGCAGTCCTAGGAGCGTTATCGGAACGATGACCCCGACTTGTGCGTACGTCGGCAGGAGCCCGATCAGGGTTGTCCCGATGCCCATGATTGTAATCGTGAGGAGGAAGGCGTATTTTCGACCGACGAAGTCACCGATTCGTCCGAAGACGACCGCCCCGAACGGCCGGACCGCGAAGCCAGCCGCGAACGTCGCAAGGGTTAGGAGAAACGCTCCGGAACCGGGCGCAAAGAATATCCCCGCCATCAATGTGGCCAGAGACCCGAAGATGTAGAAGTCGTACCACTCGATGAGCGTCCCGGTGCCGGACGCCGCGACGATAAACGGCATGCTGAACGTTTTTGTGACAGCTTGAGGACCCGCAACCTGCCCGACCGCCGTCGCCATGCCGCGCCAGGAATTAGCACGTCGGTAAGAGCGGGGTGTTTACATACGATATCATGTGTGTTCGTCGCACGTTCTAAGGCCGAGCGAATCGGCCGGCGGCGTGCCATCCGGGTTGTGGACAGAGTCACGGTGACTCATACCCTATTTAACGGGAAACGGCTCTACCGGCTGCATCGGCCGGATGGGCATCGGTCCTCGGGGGATCGAACATGGTCGTCCCGAACACAACCATCGACAGCCTGCTGAAGGAGAAGGAACAGTACCCGCCACCTGCGTCGTTCCGCAAGGTCGCCTGGGTCCACGACAATCAGTTTGCGCGGGACGCCGCAAAGGACACGGAGCGGTTCTGGAGCGAGCGCGCGAAGGAATTTGATTGGTCGAGGCCGTGGTCGACCCTTCTCGAGTGGAAGCTGCCGTTCGCGCGGTGGTTCGTCGGCGGGACGATCAACGTGTCGCAGAACTGCGTCGATCGCCACGCAGTCTCGGCCCGGCGGAACAAGGCCGCGATCGTGTGGGAGGGCGAACCGGGGGAGAAGCGCGTCCTGACGTACGCGATGCTGTCGCGCGAGGTGAACCGCTTCGCGAACGTCCTGAAAGGCCTCGACGTCAAGCGCGGGGACCGGGTGACGATCTACATGCCGATGATCCCCGAGCTCCCGATTGCGATGTTGGCGTGCGCGAGGATCGGCGCGATTCACAGCGTGATCTTCGGCGGGTTCAGCGCGAAGGCGATCCACGACCGCGTCGAGGACGCGGAGAGCGAGGTCGTCGTGACGGCGGACGGCGGCTATCGACGGGGCAAGATCGTGCCGCTGAAGCGGACGGTGGACGAGGCGGTCGCCGACCTCCCGGTCGTGCGCCACGTGGTCGTCTACGCGCGGACGAAGGAGGCGGTCCCCATGCAGGCGGGCCGGGACATCGGGTGGGAGGAGGCGGTCGCGAAGGCGGACCCACGGTGCGACCCCGAGCCGATGGAGGCGACGGACCCGCTCTTCGTCCTCTACACGTCCGGCACGACGGGCAAGCCGAAAGGAGTGTTGCACTCGACCGGCGGGTACCTCGTCGGCGTCGCCACGACGCACCGGCTGATCTTCGACATCAAGGAGGACGATTTGTACTGGTGCACCGCCGACATCGGGTGGGTGACCGGTCACTCGTACATCGTCTACGGGCCCCTCGCGAACGGCGCCACGACGTTCATGTACGAAGGGGCTCCCGACTGGCCCCATCCCGACCGCTTGTGGTCCCTCATCCAGGAGTACGGGATCACCATCCTCTACACCGCGCCGACCGCGATCCGCGCGTTCATGCGCTGGGGCGACGAGTGGCCGAAGAAGCACGACCTCTCGAGCCTCCGCCTCCTCGGGACCGTCGGGGAGCCGATCAACCCGGAGGCGTGGCGCTGGTACCACAAGGCGATCGGCGGCGGCCGCTGTCCGATCGTCGACACGTGGTGGCAGACGGAGACCGGCATGATCCTCATCACGCCGCTTCCCGGCGTCACGACGACGAAGCCCGGGTCCGCGACGTTCCCGTTCCCCGGGATCGAGGCGGAGGTCGTCGACGACAAGGGCCAGCCCGTCGGGGTGAACAAGGGCGGGTACCTGGTCATCTCGAAACCTTGGCCCGCGATGCTCATGACGCTGTACAAGGACCCGGAACGGTATCGCCAGGTCTACTGGTCCCAGATCCCCGGGAAGTACTTCACGGGGGACGGCGCGCGGATCGACGAGGACGGGTACTTCTGGCTGATGGGCCGCATCGACGACGTGATCAACGTCGCGGGGCACCGGATCGGGACGATGGAGGTCGAATCCGCCCTCGTGAGCCACGCGAAGGTCGCCGAGGCGGCGGTCGTCGGGAAGCCGCATCCGCTGAAAGGCCAAGCGCTCGTCGCGTACGTCGTGCTGAAGTCCGGATACAAGCGATCCGATGCGTTGCGCGAGGACCTGCGAAGGCACGTCCGCTCCGCGATTGGCTCGATCGCGGTCCCGGACGAGATCTACATCACGGAGAAGCTCCCGAAGACTCGGAGCGGGAAGATCATGCGCCGCGTCATCCGGTCCGTGGTGTCGGGCCAGGAGATCGGCGACACGACGACGCTCGAGGACCCCGGAGCCGTCGACGAAGTCCGGAAGTGGCTCGAAGCGGTCGAGGGCAAGGTCGCCTGAGCCGATTCAGCGTTTCCGGCGCTTCCCGGTCCGCTTCGGACGCTTTCGCTTGGCCTGTTTCGGCGCATCGACGTGGTATACGTCGAGCCAGATCCCTTCGACGACCGGCACGAACGCGATATGCCAGACGCCTTCATGGAACGGGCCGAGGGCCGGCTTGTAGCCGGCGGCCTCCAACCGCCGCAAGGCCGCGTCGAAATCGTCGACCCCGAATCCGAGATGGTCGAGTTCGTCGCCTTCGCGGAAGGGACCCGCCACGGGACTGTCCGCCTCGTACCGGCTCAACTCGAGTTTGTGCCTGCGGTCCGGGCTCCAGAGGTTCGCGAATTCCCCCTTGTTCCAGTCCGCCTTGACCCGCGCTTCCAGCTTCATCTCGAGGACCTTCGTGAAGAAGTCGATCGCTGCGTCGAGGTCCCGGACGCGCAGGCCGGTGTACTCGAACTCGAAACGCATCCGACGCGGATGCGACGGCCGCTGGATAAAGACTGAGCCGTCCTACGGGTCGACCCAGTGCGCGCGACGCGAAGCGAAGACGCCCATCAGCGCCGCGAAGCCGAGGAGGTACGCCCACCCAACCCCGACTTGCCACCCGGGCATCGAGATGAGCCCCAGGTAGTACTTCGAGAGTTGCGCGGCGTGGGTCGTCGGGATGAGCATCGCGAGGGCCTGTGCGATGGGAAACGACTGCAACCGGTCGAGCGGATAGTACACCGGAGGGAGGAAGCCGAGAGCGATGCTGAGCACCTGGGGGATCGAGTTCGCCCGGCGCGCGTTCTTCGTGGTGGCGCCGATCGCGAAGCCGACGAAGACGAGTCCGATCCACAGGATGGCGGACGTCGCGATGACCAAGAGGATCCCGACGACGCTGGCGACTCCCGACAGGATCAGGATGCTGAGCGCGACGACGACGGATGGCAAGGCAACGACGAGTCCGCTCACGGACAGCCCGAGCGCATAGGACGCCGGCGACACTCTCGACGCGACGAACATGTCCTGGAAGCGGAACCATTGCTTGTTGAAGTACACGCTCTGCGAGGCGAAGAGCCCGGTGAAGGAGAAGGTGAGGACGATCGCCCCGATGAGCGACTGCACGGCGGACGCCTGGTTCGCGAATACGAAGATGAAGATGACCGGCAGGAAGGAGAAGAGGCTGATCACGACGAGAAGCATCGGGTCCCGCAGGAGCGGCAGCGCGTCGAACAGCCCGATGTACAACGCCTCACGTATCTTCGCTCTCAATCGATCCCCCCACGATCTTGATGAACGCCTCCTCGAGGCTCGCCGGCTTGAACGTCACCCTGCGCTTCTCGCGCAGCCCGCGCTCGACGATGGCCAGGATCTCTTCGTCCGATCGTGGGACGAGGATCTCCCGCTCGGCCCCGTTGCCCGAGGTTGGCTCCACGATGACGCGCATGCCGATCCCCGTGTCTCCCTTCGCCGCCTCGACCGTCCCGAGGAACGCGGTGCGTCCCTTGTCGACGATCAGCAGATGGTCCGCGAGCATCTCGGCCTCGTCGAGGTAGTGGGTCGTCAGGAGGATCGTGGTGCCCCGCTTCGTCAGGTCGCGGAGCATGGCCCACACGGACCGCCGGCCGAGGGGATCGAGTCCGATCGTCGGCTCGTCCAGGAAGAACACCTCGGGGTCGGCGACCATCGCCATCGCGATGATCACGCGTTGCCGGAGTCCGCCGGACAGCTCGGCGTTGAGCGTGTCGCGGTTCTCCCACAACCCGAGGTCGTCCATGACCTTCCGCGTCCGTGCGCGGGCGTCCTCGCGGGACCGGCCCCGGATGAGGCACATGTAGTAGATGTGGTCGTACGCCGAGAGGAGCATCTGGGGCCGCGCCTCCTGCGGGACGACGGCGATGTGCGGCCGGATCGCCTTCGGCTCCGACAGGACGTCGTGGCCGAGGACGGACGCACGGCCGAGCGTCGGCTTGAGTTGCGTCGCCAGGATCCGCAGCAGCGTCGTCTTGCCGGCGCCGTTCCGACCGAGGAGGCAGAAGATCTCGCCCTTCTGGATTGAGAACGAGACGTCTTCGAGGGCTTTCGTTCCGCCCGGGTACGTCTTCCCGAGCCCTTCGACCTCGATGACCGCCATGCCTCGCGGCGTACGGGCGCGTCCTACTTGAGACTTCTGCGCGGAGCCGTGCGACTCACTCCGCTCGGAGGGAGACGAAGCCGCTTGCCGAACCGTCAAGCGCGGGTGTGTGCGTCACAATCACCGGGCACCGTGACGTGCCGTTCCGCCGGCTGGACCGATCGTGGGCGGACGGGTCCCGAAACGCTTCGGTCCGTATGTGCCAAAAGCTTATTCTCCCGACTCGGTTCCGCGGGCCGTGGAACGGGCCACGTACGACATCGTCGTGGTCGGTGGCGGGGCCGCGGGATTGCGGGCGGCGATCGCCGCGGCCGAGGAGAACCC
>WNFX01000297.1_pt1 | contig 46208 bp, 48 predicted proteins | sample 5400111 | NCBI WGS metagenome assembly WNFX01 (sample SAMN13153363, study PRJNA577476) | soil metagenome | isolation source: 40 cm soil or saprolite under grassland replicate 1 | place: USA:California | collected 2016-06-15
ACCTATCCCAAGGGCATCAGGATCTCAGACCGGGAGATGAAGGCGTTCGAGGCCCGTCACCTGATCCGTCACGAGTTCCACGGCAACTGGAATTACACGCTTCCGGCTATACCAGGCGAACAGGCGACACGCCCGGACGAGCAGAAGTAATTATTGCGCACCTACTTAGGCAACCGGAGCCGAGCCCGCCGCTACCCAGGCGGCATGGCGGCCGACGCCTCCGGGCTGTCGGCCACCGTCAGCAAGCTCGCCAGCAACGGCTCGGCCAGCGGAAGGCCCAGCGTGCCGAACGCGTCCACCCTGCCAGCCCCGGCACCGGCGGTCATCGAGGTGAGCCACGCCGCGATGCTCGAAGTGCGCATCGCGGCGTGACCAGCTGCCAGCCAGCCAGGCTACCGGCGAGAGGCGCCGGAGCTGGCTTCCTGCGGCGTGCTCCCCACTGCCGTGCCCTCTGTGGTCGAGCTGTCCGAGGTCGTGCTCGCGCTGTGCCTGCCCACCCGCTTGGCGGCGGCAGGTAGTGGCCCGCTCTGATCGGGCTGACTGGTCGCCCTAGCCGCGAACACCCTGCCGAGCGGAGTCCTCGGGGCGGTCGCCCCGGCAGCCGCCGCGCCAGCCGCGGCCGGTTCGGCCGCCCTGGTCCCGGTCGCCAGCGCTGCTTCCTCAGCGGCCCGCACGTCCCTGATCGCCAGCACGGACAGCCGGCCGAGCGCGAGAGCTGAGAAGAACACGATCGCGACGCCCAGCCCGGTGAAGAACCCGATCTGCTCAACGGCGCGGTGCAACGAGCCGCCGGTCGGCTGCCCGGCCGTTACGGCGCTGTTCCACAGCGGGGCGAGCAGGTTTCCGATCGCGAACCAGCAGCCGCTGAGCGCGGCGAGCCATGCTCCGAGCAATGTGGCCGGCCGCAGGCGGCTGGCCAGCACGATGACGCCGCCAACTACCGTGCCGATCGCCGGCAGCACGTCCAGCCAGAATCGGCCGGAAGTGTAGGTCCAGGCACGAGCTGGCGTGTAGGCGTAATGCACGTAGGGACCGACGAACGGGATGATCCCGCCCCAGATCCCGAGCAGGATCAGCAGCACGCCGCTGAGGGCGCCGCGGCTCCTGCGAACCAGCAGCATCCCGGCCATACCGATCACTCCCTCTTGCTGGCGGGGAGAGGATGTCGCCAGCCAACATCGCCTACCCCGGTGACTGGCCGCCATGCGAGTAAATGCGGAAAACCGTGTGCCGCAGCCCGGTGCCTGCGGTCGGCGCTGGTGAGCGGCCCGGGCATACTGGACATGGCCGCCGAGACCGGCGCCGGCCCGCGAGCAGCTGCCTGACGGAGGTACGGACGTGAAGATCGGATTGCAGATCCCCGATTTCGGCTCACCTGCCGGTCCCTCGCAGCTTGGCGCCGACCTGGCGACCGTTGCTCGGACGGCCGACGACGCCGGGTTCGACCTCATCGCCGTCATGGATCACTTCTTCCAGATCGGCGTCATCGGCCCGCCTGAGCTGCCCATGCTGGAGTCCTACACCACGCTTGGGTACCTGGCGGGCTGCACCTCGCGCGCCAGCCTGGTCACGCTGGTGACTGGCACCGTCTACCGGCACCCCGGCATCCTCGCCAAGATCGTAACCACGCTTGACGTGCTGTCAGGCGGCCGGGCCTGGTTGGGCATCGGGGCGGCCTGGAACGAGCAGGAGGCCGCCGGGCTCGGTATTCCGTTCCCGCCGGTGGCCGAGCGGTTCGAGCGGCTCGAGGAGACGCTGCAGATCTGCCTGAAGATGTGGAACGGTGACGAGTCGCCCTATCGTGGCCGGCATTACGAGCTTGACCGGCCGCTGAACTACCCGAAGCCGCTATCGCAGCCGCACCCGCCGATCTTGATCGGCGGCGGCGGTGAGCGGAAGACGCTGCGCTTCGTGGCGCGCTACGCCCAGGCGTGCAACCTGTTCCCCGGGCCCGACCTGGCGCGCAAGCTGGACGTGCTGCGCGAGCACTGCGACGCGGAGGGCCGGGTGTACGACGAGATCCGCAAGACCTGCTACCACATCTTCGACGTCGGGCCCAAGGGCGAGAAGGCGGCGGAGGTCGTCGACCAGCTCGGCAGGCTCGCCGAGATGGGATTCCAGACCGCGATCGGCGCCGTCGCCAATGTCTGGGACGTCACGCCGCTCGAGATCATCGGCAGCGAGGTGATCCCAGCGGTCGCGAACCTGTGACCTGCCGCGGCGCCTCGGCTTCGGCCTGGCGCGGACGGAGAAGGGCGCGCGGCTAGCCGGCGGCGCTAGCGGCTGCGGGCGCTGGGGCGATCGCGTCAGGTCAGCGCCCGCACCCGCCTGCGCACCTCATCGGCGCCGAGCACTCGTGCCACGCTGGCCAGGTCGGGGCTCCGGGTGGAGCCGGTCAGGGCGACCCTGATCAGCTGCGATACCTCCCTGATGGAGCCCGGGTAGGCGGCTGGATCCTGCTGGTACTGCTTGGCGCTCCTGGCGAAGCCATGCTTGGCTGCCAGGTCCCTGATCTGCCCGAACCACTCCTGGCCGTCGGCCGCGTCGGTGTAGCCGTCGGCGAATTCGGCGGCCAGCGCGCGCACCAGCTCCGGCGGCAGCTGGCCGAGCCGCTCGTCGCCCGGCCCGACCAGGGTGAACAGCTCGGGAAAGAAGAAGCCGTAGGCCGTACGGAAGTCGGACCACTTGCGCAGGTCCTTGCGCGGGTTGTGCACCCCGACGCGTTCGGTTGCCAGCGCGGCCAGTGCCAGTTCCTGCTCCGCCGCGAGTACGCTGGCCAGCTCGGGGTCGTACCGCTTCGCCCAGGCCCGCAGCGCGGCCAGGATCTGCTCGCCGCTCAGCGTGGCGATGTAGTCGGCGCTGATGTCCTCGAGCTTGACCTGGTCGACAAGCGGCCCCGCCGTGCCGCACTCCGCCAGCCTGATCGGCTCGGCCAGCGCCTGGGTGAGCGGCAGCTCCGCCAGCCTGCCGTTGGCGAGCCCGCGCAGGTAGTACAGCATGGCCCGGGCTGGATAGCCGGCCTGGATGTAGTAGTCGACGCCAGCCTCAGGATCCTTGCGCTTGGACAGCTTCCGCTTTCCGCCTGGGATCTGCTTCATCAGCGGAGCCAGGTGCGCGTACTGCGGCGGAACGAAGCCGAGGGCGGCGAACAGCTGCAGGTGCAGCGGCACGGACGGCAGCCACTCCTCGGCGCGGATCACCAGGTTCACCCGCATCAGGTGCTCGTCCACGGCATGCGCGAAATGATAGGTGGGCAGCCGCACCGGCTGGTCGGACGACTTCATGATGACCACGTCGTTGAAGTTGTCCTGCGCCGACAGCTCGCCGCGGATGGCGTCGGTGTACTGCGCACGGGCGTCCGTCCGGCCGGGAGAGGCGAACCTGACCACGTACGGCGCCCCCTGCTCCAGCTTGGCGCGCACGTCCGCGTCGCTGGCCTCGCGCCAGACCGCCCACCGCCCGTAATAGCCGGTCGGCGTCTTCGTCTCCTGCTGCCTCCGCCGGATGTCGGCAAGTTCTGCCGCGGTGGCGAAGCAGAGATATGCCTGGCCGGAGCGCAGCAGTTGCCGCGCGTAGCTCAGGTAGATTGCCTCGCGGGCCGACTGGTGGTAAGGGCCGTAGTCGCCGGAGCTGTCGTCCTCGTCCGCCAGCATGCCGAAGTAGCTGAACGCTGTGGCGAACTGATCGAGGGCACCGGGCACCAGCCGTGCCTGGTCGGTGTCCTCGATGCGGACCAGGTAGCGGCCGCCTGACCGGTGCGAGACGTCGCTGTCGATCATCGCGACGTAGATGGTCCCGATGTGCATGTGGCCGGTGGGGGAGGGCGCGATTCTGGTCACCTTCGCGCCGGCGGGCAGCTCGCGCGGCGGGTAGCGCAGCTCCCAGTGCTCTGGACTTGGCAGGTCGGCCGGGAAGAGCGCATCGATCATCGCGCGGTCGGGCATCGGGTCGGGGCCTCCGTCAGGTGCCGTTCATCGGGCCGGAATCGTGCCAACGCTACAACAACGGCGTGCCTTCATGATCACGCGGATCTCTCGGTGCGTGGGCCTGCGAGAACCGCGTGCTCATGGTTGGCCGGGGCTAGAGTCTGGCTACCGGCACCCGATCGTCAGGAAGGCTCGTCGTGCTCTCGCTGGTGCTACCCAAGGGCTCGCTTGAGCGTGCCACCCTGGAGCTGTTCGACGCGGCCGACCTCACGGTCCGGCGGGCCTCAGAGCGTGACTACCACGCATCTATCGATGACCCGAGGATCGAGCGGGTGCGGTTCCTGCGCCCCCAGGAGATCCCTTCCTACCTGGCTGAAGGCCTCTTCGACTTCGGCATCACCGGCAGGGACTGGATCGCGGAGACCGGCGCAGACGTGGCCTCGCTTGGCGAGCTGAAGTACTCGAAGGCGACTGCCGACCCGGTCAGGGTGGTACTCGCCGTGCCGGTCAGCTCGGGCTGGCGGTCCGTCGCTGACCTGCCTGACGGGGTGCGCATCTCCACCGAGTTTCCCTCGCTGACCCGCAGATTCCTGGCCGAACACGGGATCAAGGCCGTGGTCATCCCGTCCTACGGCGCGACCGAGGCCAAGGTGCCCGACATCGTGGACGCGATCGTGGACCTGACCGAGACCGGCTCGTCGTTGCGCAGGAACGGCCTTCGCATCCTGGACACGCTGCTCACCGGCTATACCGAGCTGGTCGCCAACAGCGATTCCTACGCCGATTCCGCCAGGCGGGCCGCGATGGAGGATGTGGCGCTGCTGCTCCGGGGCGCGATCAGCGCGCGCGGCAACGTGCTGCTGAAGCTGAACGTCGCCGCCTCCGAGCTCGCTGCCGTCGCCGGGATGCTTCCGGCGATGTCATCGCCCACGATCACCTCGCTGGCCCGCGGTGACATGAACGCGGTGGAGGCCGTGGTGCCCAAGCGCGGGGTGAACACGCTGATTCCGGCGCTGCGGGCAGCGGGCGCGCGGGACATCCTGGAGATCCCGATTTCCAAGATCGTAGAGTAACTGGCCGTCCAGCCCGATCGCCGTTTCCGGCCGCTGGCCGACGGCTCGGCAGCAGGGGCACCGCGGCCGACGCGACCGCGGCGACACGCGGCCACGGCGGCCGTTGTGACGCCGAATCCACCGCTATGCCGATGAATGCGGTCTTGACGGCTACCGAACGCTGAGTGACGATGAGTTCGATTCCCTACATGGAACCGCTTCCATCTTGACGGGACTGACGGGGGCTGGTTCAGCTGGGAGACCGACATGCGGGCTGCGCGTCAACGGGTCACGATCGCTGATGTTGCCGCAGCTTCCGGGGTCGGCGTGGGGACAGTCTCGCGGGTGATCAACGGCGCCCCGAACGTCCGTGCGGCGACCAGGCTGAAGGTGCTCATGATCGTCGAGCAGCTCGGTTACCAGCCGAGTCATCTGGCGACCTCGCTTGCGCGCGGATCGGCGCGCACGGTCGCCATCGTGGTGCCCTACCTCACCAGGCCGTCCACCGTGGAGCGGCTGGCAGGTGCCATCGCGGTGCTTAACCCACAAGGGTACGAGACCGTTGTCTGCAACGTCGAGACGCCCGCCCAGCGGGATCACTTCCTGACCACCCTGGCCCGCAGGGACCGCACCGATGGCGTGATCGTCACCTCGCTGCCGCTGAACCCCGGCCAGATCGCCGCCTTCCGCCGTGCTGGCGTCCCGCTTGTCATGGTCGACGTGAGCGTGCGCGGGGTGCCGCATACGGTGATCAACGATGTCGCCGGCGGACGCGTGGCCACCGAGCACCTGCTCGGGCTCGGGCACGCCAGGATCGGGTTCGTCGGCGACCGGGTGCAGCGGCAGGCAGCCACCGCACTCGGCTTCACCGCCTCTGACCGGCGGATGGAGGGCTATCGCCAGGCGCTGGCCGCGGCCGGGGCCGACTGGGACGAGAGCCTGATCCGGGTGGGACCGCACGGGCCGGGTACGGCCGAGGCGCTCGCGGCCGAGCTGCTGTCGCTGCCCGACCCGCCGACGGCGATCTTCGCCGCGTCCGACACCCAGGCGATGGGCGTGCTCGCCGCGGCTGACCGGCTCGGGGTTGCGGTGCCCGGGCAGCTATCGGTGATCGGGTTCGACGACATCGCGATCGCTGGCATGCTCGGCCTGAGCACCGTGAGCCAGCCGCTTGAGGAAAGCGGCGCCGAGGGCGCCAGGCGGCTGTGCGCGCTGCTGCGCGGCGAGCAGGTCAGGCCGCTCCGCCAGGTGCTGCCGCTGCGGATGGTGCCCAGGGAGAGTACCGCCGCGCCTGGCCGGCGGAGGACAGGCGCCGTCGGCCCTGCCGTGCTCGCCGGAGCGGCTCCGCCGTCCGGGCTGGCCAGGTTGCGGGCACGGTCGGTCACGGCGCTCGATCCTGGCATGCGCGCGGCCATCGAGATCCGCTACCTGCGGCGGACGATGGCGGGCGTGATGCCCGGTTTGCACAATCTGTTAGCCAATGGCGCACGCGGGTACCTGCGATGTCGCCGATTCCTCAGTGCCTGGGCGCAAGCTCTGGCCTGGCAGGTCCCCATCCACTTCGCGCTGGAGGGAAGATGATGGCAGTCAGGAACGCTCGGGCCGGCCGGCGACGGCGTCTGTGTAGTGGTGACGGGCGAGGCGGCGGGCGGCAGCGCTACCTGGCCGGCCTGGCGGGCGCGGCGCTGATAGCCTCGGCGCTGGCCGCATGCGGCACGAGCAACGCAGGCACCGGCCCTGTCACCTTGAATTTCTACCTGTACCCGGACAGTTCTGGCGCCACCCAGCAGGCGATCAGCAACTGCGACAAGCAGAGCAACAACGCGTATACGATCTCCTACCAGCAGCTGCCCACCGCATCCGACGGCCAGCGGCAGCAGCTCGTCCGCCGGATGGCCGCGCACGACAACTCGATCGACATCCTGGGACTCGACGTCACGTGGGAAGCCGAGTTCGCTCAGGCGGGCTGGGTCCTGCCGTGGACCGGCGCGAACCGGGCGCAGGCAAGCAACGGCACGCTCGGGCCCGCGCTGCAGACCGCGATCTGGCATAACAGGCTATACGCGGTGCCCGACAACACCAACACCCAGCTGCTGTGGTACCGCTCCGACCTGGTGCCGAACCCGCCGACGACATGGGCGCAGATGTTCGCCGATGCGGCACGGCTGGCCAGGGAGGGCAAGCCGCACCTTATCGAGATCCAGGGCGCCCAGTACGAGGGCATCACGGTGTGGTTCAACACCCTGGTGGCAAGCGCGGGCGGCACCGTGCTGAATCAGGACGCGACCAAGGTAGCGCTCGGCGCGCCGGCCGTGAAGGCGCTGTCGATCATGAAGGAGCTTGCCAGCTCGCCGGCCGTTGACCCGTCGCTCGACGTCCAGAAGGAGAACGAGAACCGGCTGGCGATGGAGGCGGGCACGGCGGCGTTCGAGCTGAACTACCCGTTCGTGTATCCGGGCATGAAGCTCGATAACCCGTCGCTTTTCAAGCATTTCAAGTGGGCGCTCTACCCGGAGGTCACGCCCGGCGTGCCGGCCAAGGTGACGATCGGCGGCATCGACCTGGCTATCAGCTCCTTCTCGCGGCACAAGGCGCTGGCTTTCCGTGCCGCGCTGTGCCTGCGCGATGCGCAGAACCAGATCATCGGCGCCAATGTCGGCGGCGTCCCGCCCACGATCGCCAGCTTGTACAACAACCCGGCGCTGTTCAAGAACTACCCGTTCCACGCCGACATCCTGACGGCGCTGCAGAACGCCAGCGTGCGGCCGAAGACGCCGGTCTACCAGGTGGTGTCCATCGACATCTCGCACCTGATCTCGCCGCCGGGGGCGATCAGCCCGAAGGGGACCGAGCAATCGATGATCGGCCAGCTCAACAATGCCTTGCAATCGAAGGGCCTGGTCCCGTGATCCGGCGGGATGGTACTAGCCAAGGGGGAGCACCCCCTAGAACCCAGGGCCCGACAACGAGGGAAGGGTGAGCCGATGAGCGTGAGCTCGCAAGTCGCGACCGGCACCGAAGGCACGCAGACCGCCGGCCGGCGCAAGCCTGTCCTGTCTGAGGGCGCGCGGGCCGAGCGCAGGCTCGGCTGGCTGCTGTGCGCCCCAGCGGTCATCGTGATGATCGCGGTCACCGCCTACCCGGTCGGCTACGCCATCTACCTGTCACTCGAGCGCTACAACCTTGAGCTCCCGAACGCCATCAAGTTCGTCGGGCTGAGCAACTACGCCGCCGTTCTCGGTTCGCACTTCTGGTGGCAGGCGCTCGCGGTGACCGCGATCATCACGGCCATCTCCGTTGCCTTCACGCTAGTGCTCGGCATGCTGCTTGCCATGCTCATGCACCGGACCTTGTTCGGCAGGGGCACGGTACGCACCGCGGCGCTGATCCCTTACGGGATCGTGACGGTCGCCGCCGCCTACGGCTGGCAGTACGCGTGGACCCCTGGCCAGGGCTACTTCTCCGCGCTGTTCAACTACAAGGCCCCGCTGACCCATCAAGTCACGGCGGTGGCGGTCATCATCCTGGCCGAGATCTGGAAGACCACCCCGTTCATGGCGCTGTTGCTGTTGGCCGGCCTCTCGCTGGTGCCCGAGGATCTGCAGCGGGCGGCCAAGGTGGACGGCGCGAGCGGATGGCAGCGGTTCACCAGGATCACGCTGCCGCTGATGAAGCCCGCGATCCTGGTCGCGCTGCTGTTCAGGACGCTTGACTCGTTCCGCATTTTCGACAACATCTACATCATGACCGGCGGCAACAACAGCACGGGGTCGGTCTCGATACTCGGCTACGACAACCTGTTCAACGCACTGAACCTGGGTATCGGGTCGGCCATCTCGATCCTGATCTTCATCTGCGTCGCGATCATCGCCTTCTTGTTCATCAAGGGCTTCGGCACCGCGGCGCCCGGCACGGCAATAGGAAAGAGGTGACTCGCCGATGGCTGCCCTGACCACCACTCCCAGGCAGCGGGTCGGCTGGGGGACGGCGAACTTCGTCGTTATCGCGCTGGCGCTGATCCCGGTACTGTGGCTCGCCTCGCTGTCGTTCAAGACGCCGGCCGCCGTCCTTGACCCATCGTTCTGGCCCAAACAGTGGACCTGGTCGAATTACGCCCAGATCCTGCAGACGTCGCAGTTCATCCGGCCGCTGGTCAACTCCATCGGGGTCGGCCTGATCGCGACCCTGGTCGCCGTCGTGCTTGCCTCGATGGCGGCCTACGCGGTCGCCAGGCTCGAGTTCCCAGGCAAGGGCGTGCTGATCGGGATGTCGCTGCTGATCGCGATGTTCCCGGCGATCTCGCTCGTCACCCCGATGTTCAACATCGAGCGCGCGCTTGGCCTGTTCAACACCTGGCCAGGGCTGATCATCCCGTACGTGGCGTTCGGGCTGCCGCTCGGCATCTACACGCTCTCCGCGTTCTTCCGCGAGATCCCGTGGGAGCTCGAGAAGGCGGCCAAGGTGGACGGCGCCACCCCGTTCCAGGCGTTCACCAGGGTCATCGCGCCGCTGGCTGCCCCCGGCATGGTGACAACGGCGATCCTGGTGTTCCTGTTCTGCTGGAACGAGTTCTTGTTTGCGATCTCGTTCACCACGACGACCGCCGCCCGTACGGCACCAGCCTCGATCGCCTACTTCAGCGGCAGTTCGCAGTTCACGGTGCCGACCGGCCCGATCGCGGCTGCCGCGGTGGTCATCACCATCCCGATCATCATGTTCGTGGTGTTCTTCCAGCGCAGAATCGTGGCCGGCCTCACCTCCGGCGCGGTCAAGGGATAGCAGAGGAGAAGAAGCAGTGGCTGAGATCGTTCTAAACCAGGTCACCAAGCGATTCCCGGACGGCGCGCTGGCGGTCGACAAGGTCAGCATGCAGATCGCGGACGGCGAGTTCGTGATCCTGGTGGGTCCGTCCGGCTGCGGGAAGTCGACGACGCTGAACATGATCGCGGGCCTGGAGGACATCACCGAAGGCGAACTGCGGATCGGCGGGCAGGTGGTGAACAACAAGGCGCCCAAGGACCGCGACATCGCGATGGTCTTCCAGAGCTACGCGCTCTACCCGCATATGACGGTGCGGGAGAACATGGGCTTCGCGCTGAAGCTGGCCAAGGTCCCGCAGGCCGCGATCAACGCGAAGGTCAACGAGGCGGCGGAGGTGCTCGACCTGACCCAGCACCTGGAGCGCAGGCCGGCCAACCTGTCCGGCGGGCAGCGGCAGCGGGTCGCGATGGGCCGGGCGATCGTCCGCGACCCGTCCGTGTTCTTGATGGACGAGCCGCTGTCCAACCTGGACGCCAAGCTCAGGGTGCAGATGCGGACCGAGGTGTCCAGGCTGCAGCGGCGCCTGGGCACCACGACCGTCTACGTGACCCACGACCAGACCGAGGCCATGACGCTCGGCGACCGGGTCGCTGTCATGCGCGGCGGTGTGCTCCAGCAGGTCGGCTCCCCGCAGGAACTTTACGACGGGCCAGACAACCTGTTCGTGGCCGGCTTCATCGGCTCGCCGGCGATGAACTTCCTGCCTGCGACGCTGGACGGCGGGAACCTGCAGACCTCGATCGGGGCCATTGCGCTCAGCCCGCGGCTGCGGCAGGCGCTGGAGCGGTCGAACGTCGGCCGCGAGATGATCGTCGGCATCCGGCCGGAAAGCTTCGAGGACGCTTCGCTGGTCACCGCCGACGCCCGGGAGCATGGCATCACCTTCCGCGCCACCATCGACGTGCTTGAGTCGATGGGCTCGGACGTCTACGTGTACTTCGCGCAGGAGCGCCAGCCGCAGCTTCAGGTCGATCAGCTCGCCGAGCTCGCACAGGACTCAGGGAGGGCGGACACCGGCGCGAGCGGCGAGACGATGACCGCCAGGCTGGACGCGGCGACCAGGGTAAGGGAGGGCGCGGAGGCCGAGCTGTGGGCCGACACGAGCTCGATGCACGTCTTCGACCCGCAGTCGGGCCGCAACCTGACGGGGGGCGACGAGCCCGCGGTCACCCAGGCGGCGGCTACCTGACTTTCTTGCGCAGCCGTTCGATGATCTCGTCGCTCCACTCGTGGGTGCGCATCAGCCGGTACCGCTGCGTGGCCACCCGCTGGTAGGCCTCGGCTTCGGTGCCAGAGCCGATCAGGTCGGCGGCTCTGAGCATGCGCACCACCGGGGTGAACTCCTCGGCGAACCACCGTCTGGCGATCTGCTCACGATTGGCGAAGCGGCCCTCGGCCTGCATATACCGGTATCCCCAGGCCTCGACCGCCTCGCCGAGCTCGGCGTAGGACCATGGGTCGGAGAACGTGATCTTCGCGTACGCCTGGGCGGGCAGCGGCACCCGGGAACGGAAGATCCGCTCGTAGCTCTTCATGAGCAGGTCGCCGCGGTGCTTGATGCCGCTGGCCGGGACGGCCGTCTGGACGTCGGTCACGTACGCGTCGATGAGGGTCATGCCGGTGGCCATCGCGATGGACACCCGGTGATGGCCGTCCTTGACGAAATGCAGGTCGCCGACCCGGTAGACGTCGATGGGCGGGATCGCCTCGCCGCGCCGCTGCGCGAGCGCCAGCCGTTCCCAGCGTTCCCTGACCCGGCCCGAGGTGGGCCGGAAGCGCCGGTCGAAGTCCCGCTTGGAGTCCACCGTGCCGACGATCGTGTCCAGCCGGATCGTCCGCAGCCCGAGCGGCCGCTCGCCCAGCCAGCCGAGGGCAGCAACGACCTCGTCGAACGGCAGGATCAGGCTGACGTCATCCGGTCCCCTGCGCAGCCGCTGCGCCAGCCGGGAGAGCACCTGCCTGCGCCTGGCGCGCAGGAAGTCGTTCTCCACGTCCGCGCGCGGAAAGCCGGTCTCAGCGGGCATGACGCCGGCCTTGCCCGGGCTGTGCCGCGGGTTCTGGTGCCGCGATATCCGTTGCGCCATCGCCGTCGGCCTGGACGTTGATGAGGTGGCGGCCCACCACGTTGCGCACGATCGTCTCGCCCAGCCGGCTCCCGGCAGCCGGCGGGCCTTCCCGGCGCACGTGCCCGTGCAGCAGCAGCGCCGGCCGCAGCTCGGCGACCAGGGCGTGGTAACAGTCGAAGCCGCGATGCGCCTGGTCCTGGCCGTCGCCGACGCCACCCGGAGGGGCATGCGTGATCAGGATGTCCACCCCCCGCACAGCGGCGCGCTCGCCGGGGCGGGTGCGCCTGCGCAGTGCCCGAGCCCTGCGCCGCAGCGCGTGCGCCCTGCGGCGCTGCTGCCGCTCGGTGTACTGATGGGGTCCCCTGCCATAGCGCAGGCAGCCGCCGAGCCCGGCTATCCGCAGGCCGGCGACCTCCACGATCCGGCCGTCGGCGTTGATCGCGCCCTCGGGCACCGGCCGCCTGGCTGGCAGCCCGGCCCTGACCGTCAGCCCGGCCCTGGACAGCCGGTAGCCGGACAGGTCGGGGTCGTGGTTGCCTGGCACGAACACCAGCGGCGCGTCCAGCGCGTCCATCAGGAAACCGAGGTAGTCGCCTGGCAGATCGCCGCAGGCCAGGATCAGGTCCGTGGTGCGCAGCACGGCCAGCTCGGCCCGCAGCGCGTCATCGACCTCGTCAGCTACGGCGAGCACCCGGATCACCCGGCGGCGGCCTGGTGCCGGCCCGGTGCGGTAGGGCATTCAGCGGATGGCCGTTTCCCGCACGTCGACACCGCGTTCGCGCAGTGCCGCCTCGGCACGGTAGATGTCGGCGAGCCTGGCCCGGTCGCCGTCGGCCGGGGGCGGCACTCCCAGCCGCAGGCAGGCGCTGGCCAGGGCGTCGGCGTAGGCGCCGCGCAGTGCGGCGACCTTATGCCTCTTCGCGACGACTCCCGGGGTCGCCTCGGTTCGCTCAAGCTCCGCCCGCAATCGCCGCAGCCTGGCCGTCAGCCGCTCGATCGGCTCGGCGGGGGCGGCTGCCGCCCGGCGCCGGCGGGCCACGGCGAGCCACCGGTAGCCGCGGAATGCGCCGAGAATGGCATAGCCTGCCGCCGTCGGAAGCAGTATCGCGATTAGCAGTTCGGCCAGCGGGCTCACGCTTTCCATCTTCCGCCGCTCGGCACGGGGAAGGCAAGGCAGGGGTGCGCACGAGTATCGGCGGGAGAGGCGATGGAGCAGACATCGGCGGCGAGCCAGTGGTGGCACGGTGCCGTCCTGTACCAGATCTACGTGCGGTCCTGGCGGGACTGTGATGGCGACGGCTTCGGTGATCTGCGCGGCATCATCGAGCGGCTCGATCACCTGTCCTGGCTCGGGGTAGACGGCATCTGGCTGTCGCCGACCATGCCGTCGCCCGACGACGACTGGGGCTACGACGTCAGCGACTACATGACGGTGCACCCCGAACTCGGCACGCTCGCCGACATGGACGACCTGATCGAGCAGGCCGGGCGCCGCGGCATGCGGGTGCTGCTCGATCTGGTGCCCAACCACACGAGCTCGGCCAATCCCTGGTTCACCGACGCCGCGTCCGCGCGGGATTCAGCTCATCGCGACTACTATGTCTGGGCCGATCCGGTGCCCGGCGGCGGCCCGCCAAGCAACTGGCTGGACGCGACGGGAAAGTCCGCCTGGCAGTGGGATGACCGCACCGGCCAGTACTACCTGCACAATTACCTGCCCAGCCAGCCGGATCTGAACTGGTGGCAGCCCGCGGTGCACGATGAGTTCCTGCGGATCCTGGAATTCTGGTTCGCGCGCGGCGTGGCCGGGTTCCGCATCGACGTGGCGCACGGCCTGTACAAGGACGCGCTGCTCCGCGACAACCCGCCAGCGGGCGAGGACAGCACGCTGGACAATAGGTTCGGCCTGCGCTCGGTCTACAACGCGAACCAGCCGCAGACGCACGCCGTCTTCCGCGGCTGGCGGCGGATCGCCGAGCGCTCGGCACCGCCCAGGCTGCTGCTCGGCGAGACCTGGACCGGTGACCTGGCCAGGCTGGCGGCGTTCTACGGCAACAACGACGAGCTGCAGCTGGCGTTCAACTTCCCGTTCGCGTACGCCGGCTTCAACGCCGGGGAGCTGCGGGCGATCGTGGACCAGACGCTGGCGCTGCTGCCGCCTGGCGCCTGCCCGGTGTGGATGGCATCCAACCACGATGTCGGCCGCTTCCCGACTAGGTGGTGCGGCGATGACCCGCGCAAGATCAGGCTCGCGCTGCTCGTGCTGACGACGCTGCCCGGCGCCACGGTGCTGTACTACGGCGACGAGATCGGCATGCCCGACGTGGCCGTGCCGCCCGAGCTGCGGCGGGACAAGATGACGCAGGTCAGCCAGGGCCCGGCCGGCAGCAGGGACCGGGGCAGGACGCCGATGCAATGGGACGCCTCGGCGACGGCAGGCTTCACCGCCCCCGGCATCACCCCGTGGCTGCCGGCCGGCGACGCCGCCCGCTGCAACGTCGCCGACCAGCTCGCGGATCCCGGCTCGACCCTGGCGCTGTGCCGCAACCTGATCGCGCTGCGCCGGGCCGAGCTCGGCGGCCGGATCGCCAGCTATGCGAGCCTGCCATCGGCCAAGGGGATCTGGGCCTACCAGGTCGGCCAGCTCATGGTGACGGCCAATTTCTCCGACGAGCCCGTCGCCTTGCCGCCGGCGGCCGGCCAGCCGCTGCTGACCAGCGACGGAGCCCAGCCCGCCGCCGGCACCCTCGGACCTTGGCAGGGCCTGATCTGCAGAACGCCGCCGACCGGCGGCTGATTGGGCCGGGCGGCCGTTAGCTGGGCCGGGCGGCCGTTAGCTGGGCCGGGTGGGCCCGTCGCGATCGCCGGCCTGTCGATCTGGCGGCGCCTGCGTCCAGCCAAGCTAAGGACGTGAGCGATCACATCGTTCGCTAAGAACTTCACCTCGTCTGCATACCGATCGCACCGGCGCTGCACGCCGGGCACGTTACATCAAGACCTGGACCGCACCCGGTCCGGGCTCGGCCACCCGCCCTGCCCTCGTCCGTGGCGCCCGGATGGTGCGGGGGCACATCCGGGCGCTTCGGACGACCGGCAGGGCGACATCAGGGGCGCGGCAGCGTCAGCGTGACCTCGGTGCCCTCTCCTGGTTCGCTGGCCACGTCCAGCCGGCCGCCGTGCGCACGGGCAAGCTCAGCCACCACGGCAAGGCCGATGCCGCTGCCGGACACCGAGGCGGCGTCCCTGCCGCGGTAGAACCGGTCGAATATCCGCGGCAGCTCGTCGGGCGGGATGCCCGAGCCGTTATCGGTCACCCGGAGCGCTGCCTTCGCTCCCTGCCTGCTCGTCTCAACGGTGACGCTCCCGCCGGAGCGGGTGAACTTCACCGCATTGCTCAGCAGGTTCGTGACCACTTCATGCATGCGGGCGGGATCTCCGCGCACCGTCACCGGAACCAGCCGCCGCCTGAGCCGCACGCCTGCCGCTTCGTAGGCGCGGGCGAGGCTGTCGGCCGCGGTTCCCGCGATCTCGGCCAGATCGCACGGAATCAGCGTCAGCTGCAGCGCCGCCGCCTCGGCGGGAGGCGAGCCGCTGCAGGTCATCGACCATGCCGACCAGCCGCAGCACCTCGTCCCTGAGCGAGGCGAGCTGCTCGCGATCCGGCGTGGCCACTTCGTCAAGCAGCGCCTCGTGCCCGGCCTGCAGCACGGCGATCGGCGTCCGCAGCTCATGGGCCACGTCGGCGATCAGGTTGCGCCGCAGGCCTTCCTCACGGCTGAGCGTGTCCGCCATCTGATCGAACGCGACGGCAAGGTCGCGCAGTTGCCCGGGTGCTCGCAACGTACCCGCGCGGGCGTCCAGCTGGCCGCGGCCCCGGGCACGGGCAGCGTGGATCAGGCGATCAACGGGCAGCGTGATCCTGCGCGATACGGCCAGCGCTACGAACAGGGCGAGCGCCGCGGCCAGCCCGGTCGCGACGGCAATCGCTCGCAGCAGATCAGCGCGCAATGCCTCGTCCGCCTGAGCCAGGCCGATCCCGGAGAACTTGATCAGCACCTGCCCGACCCTGCGCCGGTGCTCGGTCACTGGCGTACGGCGCTCAAGCCCGGCCGCCAGCCCGCGGTATCCAGGCGATGACCGGACGACCCTGCCTGACGCGTCGCGCACTTGCACGCCCACGCCGATCCGCTCGGCCAGCTTGAGAACCGGCGCCAGGTCGGCGCCCATCCAGCGCCCCGACTGCGCATACACGGTCGTCGCGGCCACGGCCACCGCGCCGGTCAGCTCCGCTTGCTGCCGCCTGACCAGCCGCGACACGTCCGCCGCCGTGCTGGCCGCGGTCAGCCCGGCGAGCACCCCGATCGCGGCGAGCGCCACCCCGGCGAACGCGAGCGCGAGCCGCAGCCCAAGTGCCCCAGCCCGCTGCGACTGGCCGCTAGCCATCCCTGCCCGGGCCAAGCCGATAGCCGGCCAGCTCCCACATGTACCGGGTGCCGGTGGTCATGCCGCTAGCCATCCCTGCCCAGGCCAAGCCGATAGCCTGCTCCGATGACCGTCTGGACGATCACGGGATCGCCAGGCTCAAGCTCGACCTTGCGCCGCAGGTTCTTCACATGCGAGTCGATCGTTCGCTCGTATCCTTCGAACTCATATCCGCGGACCCGGTTGATCAGCTCAAGACGCGAGTAGACGCGTCCAGGCACGGTTGCGAGCGCGACCAGGATTCCCCATTCGGTCGGGGTCAGCTCCACCTGCGTGCCGCGCACGAGGGCGCGCCGCCGCGGCTCGTCGATGACGAGCGCGCCCGCGCCGAACTCGCTCACGCCCGCGCTGGCCGCCACCTGGCTGCCGCGCCGCAGGATCGCTTGCACCCGCAGCACGAGCTCCCTGGGGCTGAACGGCTTGATCACGTAGTCGTCGGCGCCAAGCTCCAGGCCCGCGATCCGATCCTGCTCGGCGCTCTTGGCGGTCAGCATCACTATCGGCGTGGGCCGCGCCGCCCTGACCTCGCGGGCCACGGTGTCGCCAGGCACGTCGGGGAGCCCGAGGTCGAGCACCACCAGGTCGGGCCGCGCCGAACCGGACAGGCTGATCGCCTCGGCGCCTGAGCCGGTGGACAGGACGGCGAAGCCACCAAGCTCCAGGTACTTGCGCACCAGGTCCCTGAGCTTGGGTTCGTCTTCGACCAGCAGAACCGTTGCCACGCCAGATCGCCCTCGCGGCTAGATACCCGGCGGAGGCCTCCGGCTAACGGCGGCGGGGCCGGCCTGACCGGATCCGGCCTGCCGTAAGGTCATCCCCATGACTCTTGACGGCGTCTATGAACCGAGCCCAAGTTCCTGGGTGCGCGAACAGGTCGAGGAATACGAGGCGTCAGGCGGCCAGCGGGCGAACACGCTCCGCGACACCGGCCTGCCGGTGATCATCGTCACCAGCCGCGGAAACCGGACGGGCAGGCTGCGTAAGACGCCGCTGATGCGAGTGGAGCACGGCGGCCAGTACGCGCTTGTCGCCTCGATGGGCGGGGCTCCGACCCACCCGGTCTGGTACCACAACCTGAAGGCCGACCCGGAGTCCGTGCAGATCCAAGACGGCCCTGAGCCGTTCGCCGTGCGGATACGCGAACTCAGCGGATCCCAGCGCCAGGAGTGGTGGCAGCGCGCCGTCCGCGCCTTTCCGCCATACGCCGACTACCAGGCGAAGACCGACCGCCAGATTCCGGTATTTCTCGCCACCAGGCGGGACGTGGCTGCCTGATCGGTCAGCGGGCTCGGCGGCGGCTGCCGCTGAGGGTGCCAGCCGAGCCGGTGACCCCGTAGGCGATCGCGCCGTGCCACAGGGCAGTGAAGGCGCCGCCTATCAGGCCGCCGCCGAGCATCACAGAAAGCACGAATACGATGATCGCCGCTGCGGCGCCAGGGACCACGGCGAATCGCCATGGGTTGCTCCGCGCCCAGCGGACGGCCCGGCTGCCACGGTTCTTCAGCAGCACGCCCGCGCCTGCCACGGCGAAGAACGCGACCGTCCCCGCGGAGAGCGAACTGGCCAGGCCCACGTGCAGCGTGCTCAGGTGCAGCAGCAGGTCGGCACCGGTGACCACCGCGCCCGCGCCGGCCGCAGCGCCCCAGGGGACCTCGGACATGGCCGCGCCGGAGACCGCCAGCTCATCCCGCCGGGTCAGGCCCTGGTCGTCCTTGCGAGTTGGTGCCGACATCATGACTCCCGTTGCTCTTGACGCTCCTGGAATCAAGATATATCTCTTTGGCGGCCCGCGCCACTGCGCAGGCCAGGGGTGCCGGGGGTGCCGGGCGTGCCGGGCTCGGCGGGCAGCAGGATGTCGGCATCGAAACAGGTGCGGTCGCCGCTATGACAGGCGCCGTCCGTCTGGTCCACCCTGACAAGCACGGTATCGCCGTCGCAGTCCAGCGCGACCGAGATGACCCGCTGCACGTGCCCCGACGAGCTGCCCTTGACCCAGTGCTCCTGCCTGCTGCGGGACCAGTAGGTGCAACGCCCCGTGGTCAGCGTCCGGTGCAGGGCCTCGTCATCCATCCAGCCGAGCATCAGGACCTCCCCGGTGTCATGCTGCTGTGCGATGGCGGGGAACAGGCCGTCAGCATTCCGCTTCAGCCTCATCGCGATCGCCGGGTCTAGCCCTCCGCCGGTGCCGGTGCTCACTCCCGCAGCGCCTCCTTCCTGCTGGCCGGTCCCTGGTCACCGGGATGCGCACCGCGGGACTGGCCTGCGGCCGCGCGAACCGGAAATCCCGCGGCCAGCAGCGCCTGCTTCACCTCGGCGATCGTCGCAGTGCCGAAGTGGAACAGGCTGGCCGCCAGCACCGCATCCGCCCCGGCGGCCGCGGCAGGTGCGAAGTCGGCGACCTGGCCTGCTCCGCCGCTGGCGACCACAGGCACGTCCACCACCGCCCGCACGGCCCTGATCAGCGGCAGGTCGAACCCCGCCCTGGTGCCGTCGGCGTCCATCGAGTTGAGCAGGATCTCACCGGCGCCGAGCCGGGCAGCGCGCTCGGCCCACCGGATCGCGTCCAGGCCGGTGCCCTCGCGCCCGCCATGCGTCGTCACCTCGAACATGCCCTGCCGGGTGCGCCTGGCATCGACGGAGACCACGACGCACTGCGAGCCGAACCTGGCCGCGAGCTCGGTCAGCAGCTCCGGCCTGGCGATCACGGCGGTATTCAACGACACCTTGTCGGCGCCCGCCCGCAGCAGCCGGTCGGCGTCGCTGGCCGTGCGTACGCCGCCGCCCACGGTCAGCGGGATGAATACCTGGTCGGCGGTCCGCGCGAGCACGTCGTACATCGTCTCGCGCCGCTCGCTCGAGGCCGTGATGTCCAGGAACACCAGCTCGTCGGCGCCGTCGGCGTCGTAGGCGGCAGCCAGCTCGACCGGGTCGCCCGCGTCCCTCAGGCCGCGGAAGTTGACGCCCTTGACCACCCGGCCGCCGTCGACGTCCAGGCAGGCGATGACCCTGACAGCGACCGTCATTCGCTCACCGCCGCGAGCGCCTCTTCGAGGGTGAAGACCCCGGCGTAGAGCGCCTTCCCGACAATCACCCCGGTCACCCCGGCCGGCCGGAGGCCGGCAAGCCGGCGCAGGTCATCGAGCGTGGACACGCCGCCGCTTGCGATCACCGGCCGCGATGTGCGCGCGCAGACCGCCCTGAGCAATTCGGTGTTGGGCCCGGTGAGCGTGCCGTCCCTGGCCACGTCGGTCACCACGTACCGCGGGCAGCCATCGGACTCCAGGCGACCGAGCACGTCAGGCCACTCGCCGCCCTCGGTGGTCCAGCCGCGCGCCGCCAGCCGGGTGCCGCGCACGTCGAGGCCCACGGCGATGCGCTCGCCGTGCTCGGCGATGATCGCCCGCACCCAGTCCGGTTGCTCAAGGGCAGCGGTTCCGACGATCACCCGCTCGCAGCCGGTGGCCAGCGCCGCCGCCAGCGAGGCCGCGTCCCTGATGCCGCCGGACAGCTCGACGGCGACATCCAGCCGCCCGACCACGCTGGCGAGCAGCCCGGCGTTGGAGCCGCGGCCGAACGCGGCGTCCAGATCGACCAGGTGGATCCACCGCGCGCCGGCCCGCTGCCAGGCCAGCGCCGCCCGCATCGGGTCTCCGTACGCCGTCCGCGTCCCCGCCTCGCCCCGCACCAGCCTGACGGCCTGGCCGTCTGCGACGTCGACGGCGGGCAGCAGCTCAAGGCCGGCCGTCATGCGACCAGCTCCAGCCAGTTCGCGAGCACCGCGGCTCCCGTGTCGCCGGACTTCTCCGGGTGGAACTGGGTGGCGCACAGCGGGCCGTCCTCGGCGGCCGCGACGAAGGGCTGGCCGTGGGTGGCCCAGGTCAGCAGCGGCGCCGCCTGGCCGGTCCAGGTCCGCGCCTGCCAGGAGCGCAGCGCGTAGGAGTGCACGAAATAGAACCGCTCGTCGGGCCCGATCCCGGCCAGCAGCGCGCTGCCGGCCGCCGCGCGCACCGTGTTCCAGCCCATATGCGGCAGCACCTGGGCATCGAGCCGCTCGACCACCCCGGGCCAGGCGCCGCATCCTGCGGTCCGCTCGCCGTGCTCAAGCCCCTGCGCGAACAGCACCTGCATGCCGACGCAGATGCCAAGCACCGGCCTTGACCTGGCCAGCCGCCCGGCGATGACGTCATCGCCGCGCACCGATCGCAACCCGGCCATGCAGGCGGCGAAGGCGCCCACGCCGGGCACCACCAGGCCGGCCGCGTTCAGCGCGGCGCCCTGGTCCGCGGTGATCAGCGGGTCGGCGCCCACCCGTTGCAGCGCGCGAAACGCGGAGCGGAGATTGCCCGACCCGTAGTCGAGCACCACCACGCGCGGTCTCACCAGGGCACCACCGCCGATCGCCTGGACCGCCTGGCGGGATCAGGCCGGGTACCCGCCGCGATCATGACAGGACCCCTTTCGTGCTCGGGATCCCGCCGCCCCGCTGGTCAGCTTCCGCCGCCGAGCGCAGCGCCCGCGCGAAGGCCTTGAACTGCGCCTCGACGATGTGGTGCGGGTTACGCCCGGTGAGCACGGCCAGGTGCAGGCAGAGGCCGGCCGACGTCCCGAGCGTCTCGAAGAAATGCCTGGTGAGCGTGGTGTCGTAGCTGCCGATCAGCGGCGCCATGCCATCCGGCTCCCGGTGCACCACATACGGCCGCCCTGACAGGTCAACGGCGGCCATGACCAGGGTCTCGTCCAGCGGCACCAGAGCGTCGCCGAACCGGCAGATGCCCGACTTGTCGCCCAGCGCCTGACGCAGCGCCTCGCCGAGCGCGATCGCGGTGTCCTCCACCGTGTGGTGCGCGTCGACCTCGATATCGCCGCTCGCCCGGACGCGCAGGTCAATCCGGCCGTGCTTGCCAAGCTGACTGAGCATATGGTCGAAAAAGGGCACTCCGGTAGCCACGTCAGCCGCGCCGGTGCCGTCCAGGTCAAGCTGGACGGTGACCTGCGTCTCGCCGGTGGCCCGCTCCGCGCGGCCGGTCCGGTCACTCATCGGCGCTCCCGGCGAGCACCTGATCCAGCGCGGTACGGAACTGCGCCATCTCCTGCGGCGATCCGATGCTCACCCGCAGCCATTGCGGCGGGCCCACCTCCCTGACCAGCACGCCGCGGTCCAGCAGCCCCTGCCAGACCGAGCGCCGGTCGCCGAACCTGCCGAACAGCACGAAATTGGCGTCGGAGTCCGCCGCGGCCAGCCCGCGGGCGCGCAGCCAGGTGACGAGCTCGTCCCGTTCGGCGCGAATCTCGGATACCCGGGCAAGCAGCTCGCCGGCCTGCGCCAGCGCTGCCCGCGCTACCGCCTGTGTCATCGCGGACAGGTGGTAGGGCAGCCGGACCACGAGCAGCGCCCTGATCACCGCCGGGTCCCCGGCGAGGTAGCCCACCCGTGCCCCGGCCAGCGCGAACGCTTTCGACATCGTGCGGACGACGACCAGCCGCGGAAAGCGGGGCAGCAGGCGCAGCGCCGTGCCCTGCCGATCCCGAGCGAATTCGGCGTAGGCCTCGTCGGCCACCACCATGCCAGGCGCGGCCTCGCACACCGCCTCGATCACGTCCAGCGGCAGCGCGGTCCCCGTCGGGTTGTTCGGCGATGTGAGAAAGACCAGGTCAGGCCTCAGCTCGCGGACGGTGGCCACGGCGCGGTCTGCGTTAATGCCGAAATCAGAATCCCTGGGGACCGCAATCCACCTGGTGCTCGCCGTCTGGCTGATGATCGGATGCATCGAGTACGAAGGCTCGAAGCCAAGCGCGCTGCGCCCTGGGCCGCCGAACGCCTGGCACAGCTGCTGGATGATCTCGTTTGACCCGTTGGCCGCCCAGAGCTGGCCGGCATCCAGGCCGTGACCGAGATAAGCGGCAAGATCGGCGCGCAGCGCCAGCGCGTCCCGATCCGGATAGCGGTTCAGCCCGGCCGCCGCCGCCGCTGCCGCCTCGGTTATCCGGCGGACCAGGCCGGGCGGCGGCGGGTAGGGATTCTCATTGGTGTTCAGCCGCACAGCGACGTCCAGCTGCGGGGCGCCGTAAGGCTCCCGTCCGGCCAGATCGGCCCGCAGCGGCAACGCCAGACCCGTCTTCATCCGGCCAGGGTACCGGGGATGCCTGGCAGATTCCGCTGGCTGCCGCCGCCTCAGCCGGGTGCGTCGGCGGGGATCCTGGCGCGGACCGCCCGCACGTGGGCGGCCAGGTCCTCGGCTCCGCCGAGCGCATCGATGTGCGCGGCGACGCTGGCCAGCGCGGGCGCGGTGCATTCCACCACGTGCATGCCGCGCAGGAAGGTGAGGACCGACAGGCCCGCCGTGTGCCTCGCGGTCCCGCCGGTCGGCAGCACGTGATTGGATCCGGCCAGGTAGTCGCCGAGCGAGACCGGCGCGTAAGGGCCGACGAACACCGCTCCCGCATTGCGCACCTGGCCGGCCAGCCCGGCCGCGTCTTCGGCCTGGATCTCCAGGTGCTCGGGCGCCCAGGCATCGGCGACGGCGAGCGCCGCGCCGATGCCGTCGACGAGCACGCAGGCGGACTGGCCGGCCAGGGCGGCCCGGATCCGGCCCGAGTGCCTGGCGGCGGCGACCTGCCCGGCCAGCTCGGCGTCCACCCGGCCGGCCAGCGCAAGGTCGGTGGTGATCAGCAGGCAGGCGGCGAGCTCGTCATGCTCGGCCTGTGCTACCAGGTCAGCGGCGACGAAGACCGGGTCGGCGGTGTGGTCGGCCACGATCGCGATCTCGGTCGGCCCCGCCTCGGCGTCGGTGCCGACGGTGCCGCGCAGCAGCCGCTTGGCCGCGGCCACGTAGACATTGCCAGGGCCGGTCACGATGTCCGCCTGCGCGCAGTGCTCGGTACCGTAGCCGAGCATCGCGATCGCCTGCGCGCCGCCCGCGGCGTGCACCTCGGTGATGCCGAGCATGGCGCAGGCCGCGAGCACCGCCGGATGCGGCAGCCCGCCATGTTCCCGCCTGGGCGGCGACGCAACCGCGATCTCGCCCACCCCGGCCACCTGAGCCGGGATCACGTTCATCACCACGGAGGACGGATAGGCGACCAGGCCGCCAGGCACGTAGACGCCGGCCCGGCCGACCGGGACGTACCGCTCGGTCACCGAAGCGCCCTGGCTGAACGAGGCGACTGCCTGCCTGGGCAGCTGCGCCTCATGCACGGCGCGGGCGCGGCTGGCGGCCTCGGCGAGCGCCGCCCTGACGGCCGGGTCGAGCCGCTCGAGCGCCTGCGCCAGCGCCTGCCGTGGCACCACGGTGGCAGGCAGGTCCACGCCGTCGAAGCGCGTGGTGTACTCCCTGACCGCCTGCGCGCCCCGCCGGCGCACCTCGTCGCAGACCGGGCCGACCGCCGCAAGAGCGGCCGCCACGTCCAGGCCGGCCCGCGGCAGCACGCCGGCCAGCCGCGCGCGGTTCAGCCGGTCCGCCGGGCTGCCGCGCAGATCGATCCGCGAAAGCACCCGCCCAGGGTAGCGGGCGGTCAGGGCACCAGGCAGGACCGGCGCTGCCACACCAAGGCGAGCCCGATCTCCGCCAGGCCGATGGCGGCGATCGCCACGCTAACGTGCCGTCAAGACCCGGCGGGGCGGCGTTAGGAATTCGTCAAGATCTGCGGCATCGGGCTGGTCAGGCGGTCAACTGATCGTGAGATGAACGCCGAACCTGGCCGCACAGGGCTGCGCGCAGCTATCGCGCTGCCGCTGAGCTTCACCGTGCTGCTCGTGATCGGGGCTGTGGCCGCCGGGCTGAACGGCCGGTTGCCCGCGGTGTGGGTGCTGAGCCTGGCCGCGGCCGTGGTCGCCGTCATGTCAGCGGCGGCCGAGCCAGCGGCCGCGCCCGTGCTCGCGGTCATGGCCTGGCTCACCGTGGCCGGGTTCTCGGCGCCGCCCTACGCGCAGCTGCGGCTGACCGGGCCGGTCGCCGTCCTGGCCGGCCTGGTGCTGCTCGGCTGCTGCCTGGCTGGTGCATCGGCGGGCTCGCTGACGCGCCGGTTGACGTCGTCATTCACACTAAGAATTGTGGACAGCACGGGCAGCGTCCCGCCCCGGCCGGCCCGCGAGCGCCGGCCTGGGCCGCCCGGCGGGCTTGACCGGCGGCGCCAGGCAGCCGGCATCGCGCTGGCCGCTGCCGTCCTGCCGTTGCTCACCTGGGGCCTGAGCGCCGACCCACGGCACCTCACCCTGGCTGACGACCTGCTGATCTACCTCGTCGCGGTCGTCGCCATCGCCGTCGTTGGCGGGTTCTGGCCGGCCGTGCTCGCCGCCGTTGCCGCGAGCCTGCTGCTGAACTGGTATTTCACGCCGCCGGTGCACACCTTCACGATCGAAGAGCCGCGGAATCTGCTGGCGCTGCTGCTTTTCGTCACGGTCGCCGTCGCGGTCAGCAGTGTCGTGCACCTGGCCGCGCGCAGGGCCGCACAGGCGGCCAGGAGCAGCGAGGAAGCGGCGTCTCTGCTCGCGCTCGCGCAGACGGTGCTGAGCGGCACGGATACCGCGGTCGCGGTGCTCGACCACCTGACCGCGACCCTGGGCGGGCGCGCTGAGCTGCTTGAACATGTCAGCGGCCGGTGGGTGCCCGTCGCCGTGCGCGGCACGGCCGCTGATGGCGCGCGGGTGCGGAACGTCGGCGTGCGGGACGATCTGCGGTTGCTGGTAGCCGGGCAGGCCAGGCAGAGCACCGCCAGGCTCATCGACGGCTTCGGCGCGCAGGTGGCGGCGGGGCTGGACCGCGAGCGGCTGCGGACCCAGGCCGCCCAGGCGGAAGCGCTGGCCGAGGGCAACCGGATGCGCACCGCGCTGCTCGCCGCGGTCAGCCACGATCTGCGCACCCCGCTCGCCTCGATCAAGGCCAGCGTCAGCACGCTTCGCCAGGCCGACGTGGACTGGGCTCCGCAGGATGAGGCGGCGCTGCTTGCCACCGTCGAGGAGTCCGCTGACCGGCTCGATGCCCTGATCGGCAACCTGCTCGACATGAGCCGCCTGGCCACCGGGTCGCTGCAGCCGTTCCTGCGGCCTGCCGCGGTCGACGAGGTCGTGCCGGTCGCGCTCGGCGGCCTGGACGCCGGGATCAGCGTGCGGATCGCCGTGCCTGACGACCTGCCGCTGGTCCGCACCGACCCCGGCCTGCTTGAGCGGATACTTGCCAACCTGTTCTCCAACGCGCTGACCCACTCACCGGCCGGGTGCACGCCAGCCATGCGCGCCGCCCAGGTCGGGGACGCCGTCGTGCTCGAAGTGATCGACCACGGCAGGGGAGTGCCCGACCGGCAGAAGCCGCGCATCTTCGAGCCCTTCGAGCGGCTTGACGATCGCGGCAGCGGCACCGGGGTCGGGCTCGGGCTCGCCGTCGCCAAGGGGTTCGCCGAGGCGATGGGCGCCACCCTGACCGCGGCTGACACCCCAGGCGGCGGCCTCACCATGCGGATCGCGCTGCCGATCGCCGCGGGCGCGGCACTGCCGGTCGCCGAGCCGTGACCCGCGTGCTTGTCGTCGACGACGAGATCTCGATCCTGCGGGCGCTGCGGATCAATCTCACCGCACGGCACTACGAGGTCAGCACGGCCGCCGACGGGGCATCGGGCCTGGCCGCGATGGCCAGGGAACGGCCCGACGTGCTGATACTCGATCTCGGCCTGCCCGACATGAACGGCACCGAGGTGATCAGGGGCGTCCGCGGCTGGACCAGCACGCCGATCATCGTGCTGTCCGCCTGGGGCCAGGAGAGCCAGAAGGTGGCGGCGCTTGATGCCGGAGCCGACGACTACATCACCAAGCCGTTCGGGATGGACGAGTTGCTGGCCAGGCTGCGTGCCGCGGTCCGGCGGGCCTCGCCTGCGCCTGATGAGCCCGTGGTCGCCACCGCCGACTTCATCGTGGACCTGGCCGGCAAGCGGGTGACCCGCGGCGGCTCGGACGTGCGCCTGACGCCGACCGAGTGGCAGCTGCTCGAAGTGCTAGTGCGGCACCGCGACCGGCTGGTCACCCAGCGCCAGCTGCTCCAGGACGTGTGGGGCCCGCAATACCAGACCGAAGCCAACTACCTGCGCGTCTTCATGGCTCACCTGCGCCGCAAGCTGGAGCCCGATCCGTCCAGGCCGCGATACCTGCGAACCGAGCCAGGCATGGGCTACCGCTTCACCGCCGGGGACGGCGCGGGCGGCCGGTAACCGGCCCGCGGCCCGCGCTCGTCACTGGCCGGTACCCGATGACCGCAGGTGATAACGCGGGTTGTACATGGTGCGCTCGCCCCTGATCGTGGTGATCCGCCCGCGCACGATGATCCGCCTGCCTGGCCGGATCCCGGCGATATCGCGCCTGCCGAGCCAGATCAGGGTCACATTGCCGGTTCCGTCCCACAGGTCGGCCTCCATGGTGAGGCTGGCGTCCCGCGGCCTGAGGGTGACCGTGCGGAGCGTGCCGGCGATGTCCACGATCTGCCGGTCCTTGACCTCGGCGATCGGCGTCGCGTGCTCCATGCTCATCTCGTGCTGCAACTCCTCCGCGTGCAGCTCGTCCCGCCCGGCGGTGAGCCGCTGCCACGCGGGCGACGACCGCCTGGACCGCTGCGGCTGGCGCCTGGACTTGTCCCCGGCCAGGGCAAGGTCGGCCGGCGTCCAGGCCTGCGGCAGCGGCACGGCCGCGGCGGACCTCAGCTGGTAGGGCACGCTGGCGACGACCACTCCTGGCAGCAGCAGCAGGCGGGTCTTCAGCCGCAGCGCGCTCTGATTGTGCAGCGCCTGCTCCCACCAGTGACCGAGCACGTATTCTGGCACGTAGACGGTGACGATGTCGCGCGGGCTCTCGCGGCGCAGCTGGCGCACGTACTCCACGACCGGCCTGGTGATCTCCCGGTACGGCGATGCGACGACGGTCAGCGGCACCTGCACCTCGGCCCGGTCCCAGTCCTCGATCAGCCGCAGGGTCTCCGCGTGGTCGACATCGACCGTGATCGCCTCAATCCGGCTTGGCTTGGTCGCCTTGGCGTAGGCCAGCGACCGGAGCGTGGGCAGGTGCAGCTTCGATACCAGGACAATCGCCCGGTTGCTGGCCGGCAGCGTGATCGGCTGATTGGCGGGCGGCACGAGCTCGCGCTCCACGCCGGCGTAGTGCCGGTTGATCCCGCGCATGGACAGCCAGATCAGCGGCATCGCGACCACGACGATCCAGGCGCCGCTGGCGAACTTGGTCACCAGCACGATCACCAGGACGACCGCGGTGAAGGCCGCGCCCACCGTATTGATGACCCGGCTGCGCATCATGTGCCTGCGGGGGCGGGCATCGGTGGTCGTCCGCAGCTTGCGGTTCCAGTGCCTGATCATGCCGGTCTGGCTGCACACGAAGGAGACGAAGACACCGATGATGTACAGCTGGATCAGCCGGGTCGGCGACGCCTGGAAGGCCACGATCAGCAAGATCGCGAAGCCGGACAGCAGCAGGATGCCGTTGCTGAAGGCCAGCCGGTCACCGCGATTGCGCAGCTGGCGCGGCATGTTGCCGTCGCGCGACAGAATCGAGGCCAGGATCGGGAAGCCGTTGAACGCGGTATTGGCCGCCAGCACCAGGATCAGCGCGGTCGCCAGCTGCAAGATGTAGAACAGCGGCGATGAGCCGCCGAACACCGCCCGGCCAACCTGGGCGATCACGGTGCGCATCTGCTGGCCGGCCGGCAGGCCGCACTGTGCCGCGGTCGCGCAGGCGTGGACATGGCTGGCCAGCGCCAATGCAGTCACGCCCGCGAACATCGCCACCGCGACCACGCCGAGCATGGCGAGCGTCGTGGCCGCGTTCCTGCTCTTCGGCTTCCTGAAGTTGGGCACGCCGTTGCTGATCGCCTCGACGCCGGTCAGCGCCGTGCAGCCGGAGGAGAACGCCCTGAGCAGGAGGAAGCCGAGCGCCAGGCCACCGTAGGTCCTCGCGGCGTGAATGCGGTAGGCCGAGCTCTCCGCCGCCAGGTGATGTCCTGTCCCGAGCCTGAACGCGCCCCATACGATCATGAGGGCCACGATGCCGATGAAGCAGTAGGTGGGAATCGCGAAGGCCGTCCCAGACTCGCGCACTCCGCGCAGGTTCATCAGCGCGATCACGGCTACCACGATCACCGCGATCAGCGTCACGTCGCCGCCAAGTACCGGGAACGCGGACGCCAGATTGGCGATGCCGGCCGACACCGAGACCGCGACCGTGAGGGTGTAGTCGACCATCAGCGCGCTGGCCACCGCAAGGCCGACCCGCGGGCCGAGGTTGGTGGTGGTCACCTCGTAGTCGCCGCCACCAGAGGGGTATGCGTGCACGTTCTGCCGGTAGGAGGCCACGACGACCAGCATCAGCACGCCGACCGCCAGGGCGATGTACGGCGTGTAGGAGAACAGCGCTATCCCGCCTGCGGACAGGACGAGCAGGATCTCCTCGGTGGCGTAGGCCACCGACGACAGCGCGTCGCTGGCGAACACGGGCAGCGCGATCCGCTTGGGCAGCAGCGTGTGGCCGAGGTGGTCGTTGTGCATCGGCCGCCCGACCAGCAGGCGCTTGGCGACTCCGAAGACGATGGCCACGACGTGATACTAGGACCGGTATGCCCAGGTCGTACATCACAGCAGGGCCGCAGTGCGGCCGCGCGGCGTCGGCTGCGGGCCGCTGGTTGTTCCTGATCGGGTCATTGGCAGGTATGTTCTGTGGCCAGCCGGCATGCGAGATTAACCGCCTGGGTAACTGATCTCGGTGCATGGTGCTGCCTCATCGGGGACTGAGGCAAGCGGGGAAACCGGGGGGTTCGGGGTGAATCGGCGGGATGCCTGGCCTGCTCGTCTGAGCGGCTCAATAATGATCATGGCGGCCGGGGCGGCGCTTGTCCTTGCGGCGTCCGCGTGCTCAGGCAGAGCAGCCAGTGCCATGCGGAGCCCGGCGCTTCGCGCGGTGCAGCTGACGATCGCCCCGGCCAACGGCGCCAGGAACGTCAGGCCGGGCGCCGGGCTGACCATTGTCGCGACGCACGGAAAGGTCAGCGCCGTTCGAATCGCCTCGGCCGGCCCCGGCCGGGTCACCGGCCGGCTGAGCCACGACGGCACGGTCTGGCGCAGCGCCGCACCGCTGAGCCCGTCGCGCAGCTACACGATCACCGCGACCGCGGTCGGCGGCGGCAAGTCGGTCACTGCCACAAGCTCGTTCAGGACACTGACCCCGAGGATGACATTCACCGCGTCGATCCTGGAGGGCTCGCACCAGGAATATGGCGTGGGCATGCCGATCGTGCTGACCTTCAGCCGGCCGATCAGGAACCGGGCAGCGGTCGAGCGGTCGCTCAGCCTCACCAGCTCCCGCCGGGTGGTGGGCGCCTGGTACTGGGACGGGACCACGACCGTCGAATTCCGGCCCAAGGCCTACTGGCCGGCCGGCACCAGGGTGAGCGTCACCGCGCGGCTCCGCGGCGTGCAGGGTGCGCGAGGCGTCTACGGCGTCCGTGACCTGCACGTGGCGTTCCATATCGGCCCGTCGCTGATCGTCAGGGCCAGCGTGCGAACCCACTACATGAACGTGTATTACAAGGGCAAGCTTTTCGGGCACTGGGCGATCAGCACGGGCCGGCCAGGCGACGACACCTCAGATGGCAGGTACCTGACCATCGAGAAGGGGAACCCGACATTCATGAAGGGCCCTGGGTATGCGCTCTGGGTGCCATGGGCGGTCCGGTTCACCTGGAGCGGTGAATACATCCACGACGCCTACTGGTCGGTGTGGGCACAGGGCCAGATCAACGTCAGCCATGGCTGCGTGAACACCTCGCCCGAGCACGCGCAGGCGTACTACACGCTCGCCGTGCCGGGCGACCCGGTGATCGTGACGGGCAGCCCCCGCCCCGGCACCTGGGACAACGGCTGGACCGAGTGGTTCTTGTCCTGGCGGCGGCTGCTGCTTGGCAGCGCGCTGCACGAGGCGGTCGTGGCCGGGCCGGCCGGCAGCTCGTTCGTCGGCACGGACGTGCTCCAGCCCGCCGCGAAGCTGCCTGGCCGCCTGCTGCACAGCGCAGGCTGAGCTGAGCGCGGCAGGATGTGGGGATGGTCGACAGCGTGGCGCAGATCGAGTGCGCGGAGGACGGCGGCACCACGACCGGTGACGGGCTGTTCGAGTATTTGGGCGCTCGGCGAGCACGCGCCGACCGGCCTTGGCGCTGGCTCTCCGTGACCGCCGCCGCCGCCGACCTGCGGTGGATGGAACGGGCGATGGCGCTGGCCAGGCGCTGCCAGCCGAGCCGCACTGCCTATTCGGTCGGCGCGGTCATCGTCAGCGCGGACGGCCAGGAGCTGGCCAGCGGCTACTCGCGCGATCGGGACCCGCACGCGCACGCCGAGGAATCCGCCCTTGGCAAGCTGGCGGCCGGGGATCCGCGGCTGCCGGCGGCGACCCTTTACAGCACACTTGAGCCCTGCTCGGAGCGCGCGTCGCGGCCGCGTAGCTGCACCGAGCTGATTCTGGCGGCCGGCATCGGCCGGGTGGCCATCGCCTGGCGGGAGCCTGACCTATTCGTCGCCGACTGCCGGGGCTATGAGCTGCTCACCGCGGCCGGCGTCACGGTCGTCGAGCTTGCTGAGCTGGCGGGGACGGCCAGGTCGGTGAACGCCCATCTCTTCAGCTGACCGGCTGCCGCGCGGCGGCGACGAAGCGATGCCCGCCGGAACCCTGAGCGTTCCGGCGGGCATAGCGGTTGGAGGGGTCAGCGGTGCACGTGCGACAGCGGGCCTGCGTTGACAGGGAACTGCGCGGTGTTGAGCACCTGGATGCCCGCGTGCTGCTCGCCGTTGAACGGGGTGACGATCGGTGCCGTGGCTCCTGGCTCACAGCCGAGCCTGAACGGCGTCCTGGGGTTGTTGAACCACAGGCCGAGGTGGAACTGGTGGGTTGGCGCGAACTTGGTGGTGCCGCCGACGGACACCGAGAACGTCTCGCGGTCGAAGATGCCCTTGACGATCGCGGTGCCATGGCCGAACCGGTTGGTCTGAATGTCGGTCTGGTACCAGGCCACGCCGAACGGCTTGGTCGGCAGCTGGATCACGAACAGATCGAAGCCGGTATTGTGCGGCAGCCCGCGCACGCTGACCCGCATCGTGTCGTTTTGCGATCCGGTGATAATGGTGACCCGGCCGCTGGCGTGCTTGATGCAGGCCGGGATGCCCGCCGACGGCTTCAGCGCGAACGAGAAGGTCCTCGCGTTCGGGTGCGAGGCTGCGCTGGTGGCGGCTCCGGCTGAGGTCAGCCCGAGGGTAATGACCGAGGCGGCGGTAGCGCCAGCGAGGCTGGCGGCGGCAAAGGCCAGCCGGCGTCGGCGTGCTGACTGATTGAGGTTCATGATCGGCAAATCTCCTGTCTCAATGGCGGTCACCGATCGGCGCCGCCGTACTCGGTTCCCCGGGGCCCGGGACTTCGGGCAGGGGTACGCACCGAAGAGGCGCCGCGGTTCACCGCCGAACCAGATAGCTTGCCTGCGGCTTAGCCCCTCGCTTAGCCCCCCGCTTAGCCCCCCGCTTAGCCCCCCGCTTAGCTAAGTGACGGGTGGGGCGCAGATCCGGTTGCCACGCCGCGATCACAACTCATCCTGTGACGCCACGCCGGGCAGTCCGCTGTACGATCCGAGCGATTGAGCAGACGCAGCCCGCCGAGGGAGCAATCCGATGGCGATCGGTGTCCCGCGCCGGCGCGGAACCCAGGGCCGCCCCCGCTGGGGCGGCGGGGCCACGCTGCGCCACGACGCCGATGACGACCACATCATGGCTGAGCTTTACCGCCAGTACCGGGCACCGCTGCAGGCATTCGTCATGCGGCTGACCGCCGGTGACCGCCAGCATGCCGAGGACATCGTGCAGGAGACGATGCTGCGGGCCTGGCGCCAGGGTGACCAGCTCGATCCGGCTGCCCCTTCGCTCATGCCCTGGCTGGCTACCGTGGCCAGGCGTATCGTAATCGACGAGCAGCGGCGCAGGAATGCTCGGCCGGCCGAGACAGGGGAGGCCATGCTGGAGAAGGCGTCCGTCGCCGATGAGACGGAGGATCTCCTGCGCAGCGTCATGGTGGCGGACGCGCTGCGGGCACTGTCGCCCGCGCACCGCGAGATACTGAACGAGACCATCCTGCGCGATCGCACCGTGAACGAGGCGGCCGAGGTACTCGGGATTCCGGCCGGGACGGTCAAGTCCCGCGTGTACTACGCGCTCTAGGGCATTGCGCCTGGTCCTGGCCGAGCGGGGGGTGTCGGCATGAGCCAGCACACCGACGTCGGCGCGTACTCGCTCGGCCTGCTTGAGCAGGAGGACCGGCGGGATTTCGAGGCTCACCTGGCCGGGTGCGCTTCGTGCGCGGCCGAGCTCGCCGAGCTGTCCGGCATGGCGCAGCTGTTCAGCGGCATCGAGCCGGTGGCGTCCGGCGCGGAGCAGAACGGCGATGCCCAGGTCGTCAGCCTGCTCAGGGCACGGGCTTCCGGGCGCCGCCGCCAGGTGCGCCGCCAGCTGGCGCTCGCCGCGGCCGCGAGCGTGGTGCTGCTGGGCGGCGGCGTGGCCGCGGGCTTCGCTGCCGCGCCTGGCCAGGTACCCGCGGTGGCTCAGCAGCTGATACCCGGCCAGCGGCATTCCGCGGCCGACTCGGGCACCGGCGTCACCGGGACGGCCGGCCTGGTGGCTAAGGCGTGGGGGACCCAGGTGACGCTCAAGCTCGGGAGCGTGCGCGGGCCGCTTGAGTGCCAGCTCGTGGCGGTGGCCACGACGGGGGAGCGGCGGGTCGTCGCCAGCTGGTTCGTGCCGGCCGCCGGGTACGGCGTTCCCGGGCATCCGGGCAAGCTCATCATCTCCGGCGGCACGTCGATCCCGCGGGCGAAGCTGTCCAGCCTGGCGGTCGAGGTGGTGCATGGCGCCACGCTGCTGACGATCCCGGTCCGGTGAGCTGGCCGGGGCGCACCCGCGGTGGCCAGGCGTGCGGACGGGCCTGTCCGTTACCGCTCATCCGCCAAGGACAGCCGAGGCCGCACCAGCGTCAGGTTGCCTCGTCTGGTGCGTCGCCGGTTCCGCCGCCGTCAGGCTCGGGCTTGGCTGGCTCGCCGGCCTGCTCCCCGGCCATCGCGACGAGCAGTTCGTTCAGCCGGCCGACGAACGCGGCCGGCTCGTCGATCCGCGCGCCCAGGGTGAGCACCGCCTGGTTGTAGAGCACGTGCGCCCAGTCGGCCAGGTGTGGATCATCGAGCTCCCGGTTCAGCCTGACGATCAGCGTGTGTGCTGGGTTGATCTCAAGCACCGGCTGGCTGGGCAGGCCAGAGCCGCGGAGCCGGCGCGCCAGGTTGATGTCGATCTCCGGCTCAGCGGCCACGATGCAGGCGGGCGAGGTGGTCAGGCGGCTGGTGACCCGCACGTCCCAGGCCTGGCCGGCGAGTATCTCCTTGAACTTGCCGATCAGGCCCGCGTAGTCGGTGCTCGCCTGTTCCGCCGCCTGCTTCTCGTCCTGGTCGGCGAGCCCGCCGAAGTCGGGCTCGCCCTGGGCGACCGATTGCAGCGGCTTGCCGTCGAACTCGCGCAGGCTGGTCACCACCCAGTTGTCCACCGGATCGCCAAGCAGCAGCACCTCGATGCCCTTCGCGCGCAGGGCCTCGAGGTGCGGGCTGGTGCGGGCTGCGGCCAGCGTGGGGGCGAGCAGGTAGTAGATCTTGTCCTGGCCCTCCTTCATCCGCCCGACGTAGTCGCTCAGCGAGACGTCAGGATCCTGCGACCCGGAGTTGGTGGAGGTGAAACGCAGCAGCGGCGCGATGGTGTCCCGGTTGGAGTAGTCGTCGGCGATGCCCTCCTTCAGGACCGCGCCGAACTCGGTCCAGAACGTGGCGTACTTCTGCGGCTCGTTGGCCGCCATGTCCGCGAGCAGCTTGAGCACCCGCTTGACGGCGGTGGAGCGGATCGCGTCCACCGCGCGGCTGCCCTGCAGCATCTCGCGCGAGATGTTCAGCGGCAGGTCGGCCGAGTCGATGACGCCGCGGATGAACCGCAGGAAGGTAGGCAGCAGCTGGCCGGCGTCCTCGGTGATGAAGACTCGCCTTACGTGCAGCCTGATGCCGTGCCTGGCCTCGGGTATCCACAGGTCGTAAGGGGCGTGGCCGGGGATGAACAGCAGCAGCGTGTACTCGGTCGCCCCCTCGATCTTGCTGTGCAGGTAGCCGATCGGATCGGCGTAGTCGCTGGTGATGTGCCGGTAGAAGTCGTGGTAATCGGACTCGGTGAGCTCGCTCTTCGGCCTGGCCCACAGCGCCGAGGCGCGGTTGACGATGACCTCTGCGGTGGCCTTGCCCGCGTCATCCCCCTCGCCGGCCGGCTCGCCAGGCATCAGGATCGGCAGGCTGATGTGGTCGGAGTACTTGACGATGATCGAGCGCAGCCGGTAGCTGTTCAGCAGATCATCCTCGCCATCGCGCAGGTGCAGGACGACCTCGGTGCCCCTGGCGGCACGGTCAATCGCCTGGAGCGTGTAGTCGCCGCGGCCGTCGGATTCCCAGCGGACGCCCTGGTCGGCCGGCAGCCCGGCCCGGCGGCTTGTCAGGGTCACCCGGTCGGCGACCACGAACGCCGAGTAGAAGCCCACGCCGAACTGCCCGATCAGGTTCGCGTCCTTGCGCTGGTCGCCGGTCAGCGCCTGGAGGAACTCGCGGGTGCCTGATTTGGCGATCGTGCCAATGTGCTCGATGACCTCCTGGCGGCTCATGCCGATGCCGTTGTCGGAGACGGTGACGGTCCTGGCGGCCGCGTCGAAGCCGACCGTGATCTGCAGCGGGTCGTCGTCGGAGTGCAGCTCAGGCTGCGTGAATGCCTCGAACCTGAGCCGGTCAATGGCATCAGAGGCATTCGAGATGAGCTCACGCAAAAAGATCTCTTTGTTGCTGTAGAGCGAGTGGACCATCAAATCCAGGATCTGGACGACCTCGGCCTGAAAGCTGTAGCTCTCCTGCTGCGATTGCATCATCATGAGATCTCCCCGCCTTCCGGCATGGTAGTAACTGACAACCGGCGATCCGCTGCCGGGCCTGACCGGCAGATGGCCGCCTATAGCGTAGTACTTAGCAGCCGGCTTGCTGGCCGGGGACGGTTGCCAGCCCGGCGGCGTCAGCGTGCGTCGCGAGCTGGCGCAGCATGGCGCGGAAAGCCAGCCGCTCTTCCTCGGTCGCGAGCCCGGCCAGCAAGTCCCGTTCGGCCGCGCGCAGCCTGCGGTCAAGCTCAGCCAGCCGCTTGCTGCCCTTCGTGGTCGCGCCGATCCGGCGGGCGCGGCGGTCGGCCCGGTCGGGGCGGCGCTCGATCAGCCCGGCTCCTTCCAGGTCGTCGAGCAGGTACGTCATCACAGTCCGGTCCAGTCCCAGGTGCCTGGCCAGGGCCAGCTGGCTGGCCGGCTCGCCGCGTTCAGCGGCGGCGAGCACCTGATAGCCACGCGGCCCGCCAGGGAGGTCGGCGAAGGCGGCGGCGGCGGCCCGCAGATAGCAGCGGAAGACCACGCCAAGCGCCCATCCCAGGTCGTCGCTGAGGGCTCCGCCGCAGGCACCAGGGTCCGGCGCGGAGCCGGTCCCCGTCCGGCTCGCCGCGCTCATGACCACCGAGTGTACACTGCGTGGTAGGCGCGATGATCTGTGCTAAAGACGATCTGTATTAGATATTAAATTCCGGCGCTGACCGGCGAGGAGATGCGATGGACGAGCAGTCGGCCACCAGGCCCACGGTGGCGATCATCGGCGGCGGCTACGCCGGCGTCAACGCGGCCAAGGCGCTTGACGAGGTGGCTGACGTGGTGCTGATCGAGCCGAAAGACGCGTTCATGCACAACGTGGCCGCGCTCAGGGCGCTGGCGGCTCCGGCCTGGCTGCCGAAGATCTATTTCGGCTACCAGGGGCTGCTCTCCCGTGGCCGCGTGGTCAGGGACCGTGCGGTGGCGGTCGACGCCGGCCAGGTCACACTGGCCTCGGGAGCGCGGATCAGCGCCCACTTCATCGTGCTGGCGACCGGATCGAGCTACCCGTTCCCGGCGAAGAGCGATGTCGACAGCTCGGCCGCCGCGCAGGACAAGACCCGTGCCGCGCATGCGGCGCTGGCCGCCGCGTCCGGCGTCCTGCTGGTTGGCGCCGGGCCGGTCGGCATCGAGCTGGCCGGGGAGATCAAGGCGGTCTGGCCCGACCGGCAGGTGACCATCGTGGACCTGGCCGATGACGTGCTCGGCGCCAGCTTCGCAGCCGAGCTGAAGGCACAGGCACGCCGCCAGCTCAGCGACATCGGGATCGAGCTTGTGCTTGGCAGCCCGTTGCGGGAGAACCCGCCGACGGCTCCGGCGGAGCTGCGGCAGTTCACCGTGGTGACCGAGTCAGGGATCAAGGTGACCGCCGATATCTGGTTCCGCTGTTACGGCGTCGCCCCGGTCAGCGGGTACCTGACCGGCGAGCTTGCGGCGGCTGCCGACCAGGAAGGCTTCATCACCGTGACGCCATATCTCCAGGTCACCGGGCAGGAGCGGGTCTTCGCGATCGGCGACGTGGCGGCCGCGGATGCCAAGATGGCCGGCCGCGCAGGCCGGCAGGCCCAGCTGGTCGCCGCGAACATCCGGGCGCTCATCACCGGCGCGGGCGAGCTGGCAGCCTACCAGCCGTTGCCGCCGGCCATCATCATCCCGATCGGGCCGGACGGCGGTACCGGCCAGCTACCCGACGGGCAGCTGGCAGCACCCGAGTTTGTCGCTCAGCTGAAGGGCAGGCACATGATGGTCGACCGCTACGCGGAACTGTTCGGCGTGCCGGTCGCCGGCTAGCAGCCTGCTGATTTAGGAGCCTGCTGATTTAGCCTGAATCCGGCTCTTCGGCTCCGCAAAGCCGCAGGTCAGCGTCCTGACCTCGGATGGAAGACCAGCTATTTCAGCAGCCTCCTATTTCAGCAGAGCTAGCGCCAGTGCCTGCCGCCGCGGTGCGCGTGCCCGCCTGGCCAGCCGCGGCCGGAGTAGGAGCCGTAGCTGCCCGCCAGCCAGCCAGGGTTTCCGTCCTGCCAGCCGTGGTTTCCGTCCTGCCAGCTCCGGCGCAGCCGCCTGCCGAACCTGGCTGCCAGGAACACACCGACCAGGCAGGCGATCAGCCAGGCGACCAGGACGGCCTTCAGGACGGCCGCGAGCACCCAGCCGGCGCCGGGGATGAGCACCGCGGCGAGCAACGCGATCGCGACGATGGGAAAGATCCGCGGGCGGTGGTAATGCACGATCCGCGCGGATGCCGGCCGGGCGGGGAACGGCTGGCCCGTCAGCGGTGCCAGGGCAGGCTCGGGCAGATCAGCCATGACCCGGCGAAGATCACCGAAGGTCTTCGCGCTCAGTGCCGCTGTCAGCCGCTCGTCAAGCTCGTCGGCCGTCAGCCGACCCTCGGCGAAGTGGTCGCGCAGCCTGGCGGCAATGCGATCCCGGTCGGCGTCGGAAATCCTGATGCGATCGTCCATTGCTCTGATCACCGTCTACTCATCTTCGTTCTCGTCCTCGTCCTGATCGACGCCGAAGTCGTCGGCCAGGATCTGGTACAGCCTGCGCCTGGTCTGCTGCAACAACCGCTCAGCGGCCCGGATCTGCTCGGGACTTCCCGCGTGCGCCATCTGGACGATGCCGCCGCCGAGCCGCGCGGCCTCGGCGAACAAGCCGGGCATCTTCCAGTCCTCGTCCGGCTTGCCCATCGACTCCCAAGCCCCGCGCGCCATGTCCGGGTTCTGCTCGATATAGCTGCGGCCGGCCTCGGTCAGACTGTACGTGCGCCGGCCCGCCGATTCCTCGGCGGCGATCAGGCCCTCGTCCGCGAGCTGGGCGAGCGCGGGGTATACCGCGCCCGGGCTCGGCCGCCAAGCACCGCCGCTGCGCTCTTCGATGTCCGACATGATCTGGTAGCCGTTGCGCGGGCCCTCGCGCAGCAGCGCGAGGATCGCGGCGCGCACATCACCCCGCCCGGCCTTCGGGCCTCGCTGCTGGCCAGGCCCGCCGGGCCACCAGCCGCCCCATTGCCCGCCAAAGCCGCTCGCGGCCCACTGCTTGCGGCCCTTCGGGCCGCTGAACTCCCAGCTCCACGGCCCCCCGTGACCAGGCCCTTGAGCGCCCGACATGCTGCGAACGACGCGCTGCACCTGGCCAAGGACATCGCCTGCGCACTGGAACATCTGGAACAGCCGGGGATCGAAGTCCCCCGCCCTGCTACCCGCTGCTGACATCGCGGCTCCCAGCCCTTCTTACGATACGATCGCGATATATCGACAGCTTATCGCGCTCTCCGATCATTGACAAGATATAGCTCGAGTCCCGGGTGATGAGTCGCTGGCGCGGCGGTGGGTGGTGAGTCGCGCGTGGCGGTGGGTGATGAGCGACCTCCTGGCAGGCGATGGCTGGCCGACCGGTTCACGCCGGGCCTGCCTCGGCCGGTGGTTACGTTAGGGCTGGCGGCCAGCGGGTAGTGCGGCCCTGCGCCGACGTTAGCCTGGTCGGCGCCGGAGCGGAGGTGGCGGTCATGGACAGCGTGGATCCGTCGGTGACCAAGGGCACGGCGAGTGACAGCGGCAGCACAGAAGGCCGGGCTGGCGCTGAAGGCCGTGCTGGCGGCGACCGTGCTCCCGCCGGCAGCGGCACACAGGCCAGCGGCACACAGGCCACCGAGGGCGCGGGTGGGGAGGTAGGTAGCGCGCCGGCGGCCCCGGCCAGGCTGGGCGCTGGCGGCTGGCTGGCGGCTGCCAGGCGTTCGGTGCGGGAGTTCCAGGAGGACAACCTGCAGGACTGGGCGGCCGCCCTGACCTACTACGGAATCCAGTCGATCTTCCCTGGCCTGCTTGTCCTGGTGTCCTTGCTCGGCCTGCTCGGCACGTCAGCGACCCAGCCGGTCATCACCGGACTTGGCGAGTCTGCCCCTGGCGCGGTCCGCCACATCGTCGTCAGCGCGATGACCCATCTGCAGCACAGCCACGCGGCGGCCGGGACACTCGCGCTCGTCGGCATCGTGATCGGCCTGCGGTCGGCGTCGAACTACGTGGCCGGCTTCATGCGGGCATCCAACGCGATCTACGACGTGCCTGAAGGACGGCCGTTCTGGAAGACGGTGCCGATCCGGATCGCCATCACCCTGACCATGCTGGTGCTGCTGGTGATCTCGGCCTTGATCGTGGTGCTGACCGGCGGGCTGGCCGCGCGCCTTGGACACGCGCTCGGCATCGGATCGGCCGCCGTCACCGCCTGGAACATCGCGAAGTGGCCGGTCCTGCTGATCATCGTCAGCGTCATGTTCGCGATATTGTACTGGGCCAGCCCGAACGCCAAGCAGGGATTCCGGTGGATCAGCCCAGGAAGCGTGCTCGCGGTGGTGCTGTGGCTGATCGCCTCCGGCCTGTTCGCCCTATACGTCGCCAATTTCGCCCACTACAACAAGGTTTACGGCAGCCTGGGCGGCGTGATCGTCTTCCTGATCTGGATGTGGGTCTCCAATATCGCCGTGCTTCTTGGCGCCGAATTCAACGCCGAACTTGAACGCGGCCGCGCTATCGCGCGGGGGCTGCCCGCCGACGCAGAGCCCTTCACCGAATTGCGCGACACTCGCAAGCTGAGGTCCCGTCGCCGGCGGGCTGCCTGACGAGCAATGCTTCCTGTGCTGCGCGCCGGTCTGAGCCCGCGCTGCCGAGGGAAAACATGTTAGGGATAGCGCCGCCCGGGTAGAAACTGCACGCCTCCAAGCGAAAGGCAGTCAGGCATGGCGCACGCGGAGGGAAATCAGCAGCCGGGGATCGCGAGCGAATCGGCAGGCGATCTGGTCCGGCAGTTGTCCGAGCAGGTGTCCCGGCTGGTGCGCGATGAAATGAAGCTGGCCAGGCTGGAAATGACCAGGAAAGGCAGGCAGGCGGGCGCGGGCGTCGGGATGCTCACCGGCGGCGGCCTGCTTGCCCTGTACGCCGTGGCCTGCTTGCTTGCGTGCGCGATCATCGCGCTGTCCGGCGTGATCACCGCCTGGCTCGCGGCGCTGATCGTAGGGGCCGCGCTGCTGGCCGCGTCCGCGGTTGCAGCGCTGCTCGGCAAGGGTTGGCTGCGCGCGGCCGCGCCGCCAGTGCCCGAACAGGCAGTCGGCAGCGTCAGGGCCGACGTTGAGGAGATCAGGGAAAGGGCGCACCGATGACCGGTCAGCAACATGCCGCCAGGACGGCGACGGGCGGGACAACCGCGAGCCTGCCCGCCGATAACCCACAGGAACTCGCGCAGGACATCGAGCGGACCCGCGCGCAACTGGGCGAGACCGTGCAGGCTCTCGTCGCCAAGGCGGACGTCAGATCGAGGGCGCGGGACGCGCTGCGTCAGGCCGCGGCCCGGGTGACCAGAGCCGCAGCGTGGATGAGGCAGCAAGCCGCGGCACGTGCCGGCCGCCTGCCGAGCCAGTTCTCCGCGCAGGCAGGCCGGCCCGCCCGCAAGGCGGCATCCGCGGCCGGCCTGGCCAGGGACCAGATCAGTCGGCGGGCTGGAACGGTGGCGGCGAAGGTGTCCACGGTGACGCCTGAGCCCGTTCGGCGTGCCGCGGGCAAGGCTGTCGGTGCGGCCAGAAAGCGGCGTGTCCCGCTGCTCGCCGCCGCGGCCGCTGTCGTGGCCCTGCTGGCGGTGGCTGCACGGTGGCGGCGGCGATGATCAAACTGCTCTACAGGCCGATCGGGATGCTGGTCAGCCTCATCGGAGGCCTGCTGGCCGGGGCGGTGTTCAAGCGGCTCTGGAAGATCGCGGCCAGCGAGGACGAGGCGCCCAAGGCTACCGACGCCTCCCGTGGCTGGGGCGAGATCCTGCTCGCAGCCGGCATGCAGGGCGCCGTGTTCGCGGTGGTCAAGGCCGCCGTCGACCGCGCTGCCGCCGAAGGCACCCGCAAGCTAACCGGCGTCTGGCCAGGCGAGGCCGGCTAAGGATCTGGTCGGTTAAGGCTCCCGAGTCACGCAGCACGAGTGCTGACCTGCCCTCTTCGTCTCAGGGGAGCGTCGGCATCTCAGGGGAGCGTCGGCCAGGAAGGCACCGGCTATGCAAGGTGACGCCAGTCTGGCCCGGTTGCTCCGCGAGTACGGCGAGCCCGGTCGGCACGTCAGCGACCAGGACCACAGGACCGTCGAAGGTGCTCGCCTCGGCGAGGGTGCGCCCGGCCGGGTCGATAATTGCGGAGATGCCGTGGCTGGCGGCCCTGACCAGCGTGGTCGCGGTCAACACCGGCGCCCAGACGGCCGCCTGGCGGTGAAAGCTGGCGTACTCGGCCCAGTCGTTGGTGGGGGCGGCGAGGATGCCGCCATGCCGCCGCACCGGCTGCACCAGGTCATTGAAGTCCAGGTCGTAGCAGATCGCGGCCGACAGCCTGACCGGGTCGGTGATGGCAGCGGGCGGCTCGGCACCGCGGCTGAAGCTCTCTCCGGCGCCGAAGGGGTGCCGCTTGTCGTAGCTGGCCAGCAGCCGGCCATCCGGCCCGATGACGGCGACCTGGTTGCGTCCTGCCGTTTCGTCGAATAGTCCGGCGACCACGGTGGCTACGCCCTGGCGGGCCCAGCGGCTGAGCGTGTCCAGCCACGCGGCTCGCTCGCCGTCGGCGACTGCCCACGCCGCGTTCTCGGGCAGCACGACCACCCGCGCACCGCGTTCCATGGCCCGCCCGACCAGCGGCTCGTAGGCGTCGATCACCTGCGCCAGCCGGCCGCGGGCATCTTGGCCGGGCGTCTGCGACGCGACATCGAGGTCGGTAGCGACGGCGGCCACCCGGGTCTGGCTGGCCGCATCGGCCGCGCGGATCGCGCGCCGCAGGCTGAGCCGGCCGCACGCCAGGCCCGCCGCAACCGCCACACCGGCAACGGCACACGACGCGATGGTGCCGGCCGCCGGAGGCCAGTGCGCGAAGAGCACGACCGGCAACGCCGACCAGACCGCAAGCAGCGCTGTCACGGCCTGGTCGTGGCCGAGCCTGGCAACATGCACCAGGGTGAGATAACGCTGCGCGATGGTGAGCACGCCGTTGGCCAGCCGCCCGGCGCTTCGTTCCGGCAGCCCAGTCACCGCAAGCATCGCTGCAGGGAAGACAACCAGCCCCCACGCGGGTGTCCTGGCCGGCCATGCCCAGGCAGCGGCCGCAAGCACCGCGGCCGACAGCGCCGCGTCCGCGGCCATCGTGATCCGCTCGAACCTGCGGTTGAACGGTACCCGCCCCCACAGGCCGGGCATGGCGGCGATCGCGCCGAACACCAGTCCAGCTGCGGCGGCGGCCGCGGGCGCCGCGAGCCAGGCCACCGCGGCCAGCGGCATCAGCGCGACCCAGGCGGCGATCCGCAGCCGCCAGGTGAGCACGTACAGCAAGCCACCGGCCAGCCCGAGCGCCACCGATATCCACAGCATCTCCAGCGTCCCCATCCCGCACCACCCCTTCACGACTGATCCGGCGAGATCCGGTTCGCCCTTCGCGCGGCCGGCCGGGGCCGGTTCGCCTCTCGCGCGGCCGGTTCGCCTCTCGCGCGGGCCGGCCGGGGCCGGTTCGCCTCTCGCGCGGGCCGGCCGGGCCCGGTTCGCCTCGCGCGCGGCCGGCCAGGCCGGTTCGCCTCTCGCGGCTGCCGGGAGCCGGGGTCGCCTCTCGCGGCTGCCGGGAGCCGGGGTCGCCTCGCGCCGCCAGCCGCCGACGCCCGCGCGGCCGACCTCCTACCACGCACCATGTTTTGATACACCGTAACGTAACGGTGTTGCGATATTGTGTCAACCATGGGACGGCCACGTGAGCACGGAGCAGGCACCCGCGCTGCCTTGCTGGACACCGCCGCCACCCTGTTGGCCAGACAGGGGGTGGACGCGGTCACCGTGCGGCGGGTTGCGGCAGAAAGCGGTACCACTACCCGTGCCGTGTACAGCCTGTTCGGCGGCAAGGACGGGCTATTGCGCGCGCTGTTCCGCGAGGTCGCGCAGACCATGCGCCACCACCATCTCGCTGTGCCGGTGCGCGATGATCCGGTGCGGGAACTCGCCGAGCTCGCGAGCGCCTACCGGGCAGCCGCCCGCGAGCACGCCAACCTGTATCCCCTCTACCTCGGCCGCGCGGCGCACGGCCTGCGGCCCACCGCCGAAGACATCGCCGAGGCGTTCATCAGCCTGGACCGCGTCGTCGACGCGATTCGCCGCGGCGTCGCGTCCGGCCGGTTCCCCGGCCGCGGCCCGGAGGCGATCGGCCTGCAGCTGTGGTCGCTCGTGCATGGGCTGGCCTCAGTCGAGCTGCGCGGGTATCTCGGCGACGAAGACGAAGCGGCAGGGCACTGGCGCGATGCCGTGGCCGCCGCGCTCACCGGCTACCAGCAGCCACCGCCTGGCAGTCCGTATAGCGGAACGGAACCGGCTGCGGCTATCCAGGATCGGGGGTGAAGGAAAACTGCCCGGTCGCGTCCTTCTCCAGCGGAAGCGTCCTGATGACAGCGCGGACGTCCAGCGGCCCGTAGATGTGCGGGAACCGCTCGTCGCAGCCGGGCGCCTGCTCGTACCTGATCTCATGCCCGACCTGGTCGGTGTCGATGACCAGCACAATCAGGTCCTGATCATCGTGGTAAATGGCGTTCGCCACAGGCGCGATCTGCCGCGCGGTCCCGGCGTGAATGAATCCCACCTCATCAAGGGACTGGCCGCGCGTGGCGATCCGGTACAGCCCATCGGCCTGCGCCCGCCGCCAGTCCGCCGCAGCCGCGATGTGATAGATCAGGTCCATCCAGCTCACTCCGGTCCGCATCGGCGACAGGTCGGCTCAACCGCAGCACGGCAAGCTCGGGCGCTAGCGGGTCCCGTGGCCCACATATCACGGATTCCAGTCACAGCGCGCCCTGATTTGCGGCATTCGTCCCCACCCAATCCGTGCTAAGTCTCATTGTCCGCGGCGCGGCCGTCGTGGGGGGCGGCCCCGGCGTCGTGGGGGGCGGCCCCGGCGTCGTGGGGGGCGGCGCCGGCGGCCGTCGTGGGGCGGCGCCCGGCGCGGCCGTCGTGGGGCTGGGGTCAGCGGCCGAGGTAGGCGCGCTTGAGATCATCGCTGCGCAGCAGTTCCGCCGCTGGGCCTTCGAGCACGACCTCGCCCGTGGAAAGGACATAGCCGCGGTCGGCGATCGACAGCGCCATCGTCGCGTTCTGCTCGACCATCAGCACCGCGACCCCTGAGGCGTGGACTTCCTTGATGATCCGGAAATTCTGCTGCACGAGCGCTGGCGACATGAGCAGGTAGTAGTACCCCTGGTTCGTGGTGATCTGGACTCCGAGCGCGTTGATCGGATCGATCCCGGCGATCCCGTTGGGGCCGCCCAGCGCGTGCGCCGCCACGTTGTTGGTGACCTCGACGAACGCCTCGCCGAAGAACAGCGTGACGATCGCCAGGTAGTCGCCGATCAGCCGGCGTGATGGCCATCCGACCACCAGGCCGAGAATCGCCGCGCCGATCATCACGATCGGCAGGGACACCCTAGAATTTGTACGCTGATCAAACCATTGCGCCGCACACCAGTGCAAGCGGTGTAATTTGGGGACTGAGTAAGCAGTGGTGCAGGTGACCGCGCTGGCAGCGTCGCCCGCTGGCTCCTGCGGGGGAGGAGAACTGCCGATGGCTGACGTGCTCGGCACCAGCACCAGCACCAGCACCGATATTGCCGCCGTCAGGAACCGGTATTCCGCACTGCGGCACGGGTTTGCGTTCCTCGACGCCCCCGGCGGATCACAGGTGCCCGACGAGGTGGGCGAGGCCATCGCGCGGGCGCTGCGCGAGGCGAGCGCCAACCTCGGCGCCGTCTACGCCACCAGCCTGCGCGTCGCGGCCATCCTCGAAGAGGCCGAGCGGAAGGCAGCGCAGTTCCTTGGCTGCGAGCCGCACGAGGTGATCTTCGGGCCGAACATGACCTCGCTGAACTTCACGTTGTCACGCACCGCGGGCCGCGAGTTCAGGCCCGGCGACGAGATCCTGGTGTCCAGCCTCGATCACGACGGCGGCGTCGCGCCGTGGCTGGAACTCGCGCGTGACCGGGACCTGGTCGTCCGCCACATCGACCTGCATAACGATACGAGCCTGGATTTTGATGACCTGGAGCGGAAACTAGGCCCGCGCACGAAGGTGGTCGCCTTCGCCTGGGCATCGAACGCCGTCGGCACGATAACCGACGCCAGGCGGGTGTGTGAGCTCGCGCACCGTGCTGGCGCCCTGGCCTGGATCGACGCTGTCCACTACGCGGCACACGAGCCCATTGACGTGCGTGCGGTCGGCGCCGACGTGCTGTTCTGCTCGGCCTACAAGTTCTGCGGGCCGCATCTGGGCGTGGCGTACGGGCGAGATGAGGTGATCGAGCGCTGGCGCCCGTACAAGGCGCGCCCGGCGCCAGGGCGCCCGCTCGGCCGGGCATTCGAAACCGGCACGCTCGCGTACGAGCTGCTCGCCGGTTTCAACGCGACGCTCGACTACCTGGAGTCGATCGGCGGCTTCGCGGCGATCGTGCCCTATGAGCGCGCGCTTGCGCAGCGGTTCCTTGACGGGATCACGGACGCGGTGACCGTGTACGGACTTCCGGCCCTTGCGGGCCGGGTGCCGACGTTCCTGATCAATGTGCGGGGCGTGGCCGCGCAGGAGGTGGCCGGCCGGCTGGCGCGGGCACAGATCGGGGTCTGGGCGCACGATTCGTGGTACTCACTTGACCTGTACAAGCGGCTTGGCTATTCGGGTAAGTCGGTGCGGATCGGATTCATCCACTACAACACCCGCGCCGAGGTGGACAGGCTGCTCGAGGCCCTGGACACGGTGCGCAGGCCCTAGCCAGCCCGCCGCTCGCTAGCC
>WNFX01000449.1_pt1 | contig 46177 bp, 31 predicted proteins | sample 5400111 | NCBI WGS metagenome assembly WNFX01 (sample SAMN13153363, study PRJNA577476) | soil metagenome | isolation source: 40 cm soil or saprolite under grassland replicate 1 | place: USA:California | collected 2016-06-15
AGAACGTCGATCCGGACGTGCCGGTCGCTGTGCTCGAGGCTGCGATGGACGCCGCAGGTCTGCTGCAGGCCTGGATCACGCCGGACGGCGCTTACGTCAGCGCTCGCGAAGGAAGCGACGTCGTGTGGACGGGCACGGCGCCATGGCTCTGCCAGAACGCGCTCGGCACAGCCGGATCGCTGCGCGCAGCGCTACGCCCGGCGGACGACGCTGGCACGCTCGCCGAGGTTGTGGACCGGCTGCTGGGTTCGGTGGCTTATGGCGCAGACCTGGCCGACGACGGCGCGGCGATCAGCGAAGACGGGCACTGGCGGCACGGTGAACTCACCGGCTGCGCTGCCCCAGCGCCGGGCGGAGCGCGGCTGCTCGGGGCGGCGGCGCGAGCGGCCGACCGAGCACGCCGCATCGCCGACCTCCGTACCAGGCTCGATGAGCTGGCCGCTGTGCGTGACAGCCTCACCGCCGGACTGGCCGCGGTCGATAAGCTGCTGGCCGCGCTCGATGCGGCCGCTGACCGGGCACCAGGCGACTCCGATGTGGTCGTCGCAGTGCTCCGCGCCAGGGACGCCGCGAGAGCCGCCGAAGGCGCTGCCGCGGACGCTGCGGTGGCGGACGACGCCGAGCGCAACGCCAGGCTGGTCGTGGATACCGCCGCGGCGGAGGTTGCCGTGCACTGCACCGAGCGCGATCTGCCGCGCACCAGCGAGGAGATAGAGCAGGTGCAGACGGCGCTGACCGAGTACCAGTCGGCGATCAGCGGCCTGGTCAGCGCGATGAGCCTGGTGAAGCCGCTGCGCGACGCGGCAGAGCAGGCGACCGCCACAGTTGGTCAGCTCCGCGTGGCGCACGAAAGCGCGGCCGGTGACGCAGCCAGCGACGAGGAGACTGCGCTCGGCCTGCGGGCCAAGGCGGACGCCGCCCGGGCCGCGCTCACCAAGGAGGCGCAGGAGATCCTCGAGGAGGTCGGGCGGCTCGGCCGGCGGATCGAGGAGGCGGCGAAAACGCTCAAGCACCTGGGCAACGCCCAGAAAGAGCTGACCGGCCGCAAGATCAAGGCCGAGGCGATACTCGAGCAGGTCGAGGGCCGACGCAAGGAGGCCGAGGAGCAGCGGCAGCGATGCGTGGACCGGTGGCTCGGCTGTGTCGACTCGGGCCTGCCCCGGCTCCGCGGACTTGACGATCCGCCGGCGCGGCACGTCACGGCCGCGCTGGAATCGGTCCGCGCCGCTCGAGCGAAGATCAGCCCCCGCGACTGGCCGGACGACCCGGACGCCGCCACCCACCGGGTCCAGGTCCAGTGGCAGCGCATGACCGAGGCTGTAGCGGAACTCCGCTCGCGGCTTGAGGCCCTCCACCTGCGGGACCGGCTCGCCGAGGCGGAACGGCTGCGTTCCGACATCAACGCCAAGCTCGCGCAGAATCCGACGTCGGTCTCGGGGCTCACCCTCCGGCTGATCCGGGTGCCCGTGTCCGAGGAGCGCGCGGCCAACGACGTGCTCGCCGCGCTGGAACGCGACTTCAGCCTGCTGCCGGAAACCATCCAGGATCAGCTACGCGGCTTCCTCGCCGGGCGAGTCAGCGATGCGCAGGAGAGGGCAAGGGTCGCCGGCGACCCGGACTGGCGGGCCAGGCTCGCGGAGATACTCGACTACCGGCTCTGGTTCGAGTTGCGGCTGGAGTACCGCACGGCGCGTTCGGGCAACGGATCTTCTGGCGGCTGGCGCGCGCTCGGCCGGGGCGATCACGGCCTGCTGTCCCAGGGAGCGAAAGTCGTCACGTTGATGCAGCCCTTCATCGCCGCGCTGCATGCCATGTACGACCAGTCGGGCATCGGGCCGCGCATGATCTGGCTCGACGAGGCGTTCGGCGGTGTTGACTCCGCCAACAAGGCCGCCATGTTCCGGTTGCTGACTTCGTGCGACCTGGATTGGCTGATCGCGGGTCCGGGCATCATCGCGAACTCCTCCACCGTCCCGCTCGCCTCGATCTACGAGGTGCGCCGGGCACCCCAGCCGCTGCCCGGGGTCTCGCTGGAGCTCGCAGTGTGGAGCGGGAACGAGCTGACGCACACCCCCACCCCGGACCCGGCGGACCTGCCCAGCCTTTCAGCCGACCCAGTTTCGGTCGCGACCACCTCCGACGACCTGTTTTCCTCGCTGTGATCGATCCCCGGCTGCTGGAGTGGGCCCGCCTTCCCGGGCCTGCGAAGGTGCTCGCGGCGGCACGGCAGCGCCGCGAAGCCGGGCACGGCATGGCCGGCCGACCGCTTCGAGTCGCTCTTGCCGGCGCCGAGCGCGATCAGGTTGGCAAGCTGCTCGGCACGACGTGGGCGCTGTCGGGGCGGCAGGTCGGCGCGAAAGTGCTTGCGACGGCGATCGAGAGTGTGGGCACCGACCTGGACGCGCTGCTGACGGAGACAGGCGGCCCATTGCGGGACCGGCCCGCGGAACGGGCCGCCGCGCAGCGTGACGCGGACGACGAGCGAGTGCTCGCGGCGACCGCGCTGGCCGCTGCCGACGTTCCCGCCGCCGCAGCCACGGGCTGGCTGGCTCGGCGCGGGCTGCCGCGCGCCGGGAGCGGACAGCTGCTCGAACTCGCCGAGCGCTGCGCCCAGGTGTGGCGGAAACTTCCTGGCCCGGCCGGCTCGACCGTCTTGCTCACCGTGCTCGCGGCCGAGGCAATCGGTGACCCCCACGCGCTTGACAAGGGAGGCGCGGTCGCGACTGGCGTGCTGCGCCTCCTCGGCGTCGACGTGCCCGCCACCGCACAGGCGTGGCGGGCCGCCTGGGAGGAGGCCGGGGTCGTCTGCGACCCGGTGTCGTCCCGCGTCCTCGTGCTGAACCTGGTCCTGCACGGCGACGCGGCCGCCTGTCGGCTAACCGCGGCGGCGGGGCCGGAGCCACTGTGGCTGACCTGGCGATCCCTGTCCGGGCCATTCGGCTGCGACGCGTCCGACGTGCATGTCTGCGAGAACCCATCCGTGCTGATCGCCGCCGCCGACCAACTCGGCGCCGACGCGCTCCCCCTGGTCTGCACGAACGGCCGTCCTTCGGCCGCCGTGCGCCGCCTGCTCACCGTGCTCGCAGACGGCGGTGCCACTATCCACGCCCGCGCCGACGACGACCCCGCCGGTCGCGACATCGTCGCCGCCCTGCGCACCGCGATCCCGTCACTGCGACTGTGGCGATATCCCGCTGCCCCTGCTGCCCGGCCACGTTACGAGGAACAAGAGATCCCGCTCCTCCTGCAAGACCTCCGCGCACCCGGCGTCTCACGGCTGTGATCCGCTCGCCTGCACCCGCAGGTCTACAGTCGACCCGGCCCAACCCGCGGATGAGGCTTGTTGCGGGCGGGATCGGGGCGGGACCGTGAGAGCGGTGGCACAATTGTTCCGCGCGGCAGAGCACCCGCCGTGTCCGGCGACAGGGCGCAGAAGAGGCAGGGCCATGACGGACCGGGCCACGCTGACCGCTCGCTACCTCGACGCGGTGACGCGGCACGGCGCCACGGCCAGCGACCTGCGCGCGGTCGTCCCCGCTACCGGCATGCTGGGGGCCACCCCGCGGCAGCGGTACCTGTCCCGGCCGCTGTTCATCGGCCACGCCGAGAGCGGCCAGTTAAACTCCGATCTCCAGCACCTGCGGACCGCGCTGATCAGTTTGCCCGACCGGTTGTACGGGGGCGACTTCGCCGCGTTCGCCGCGGCCGCGGGCATGACCGATGATCAGGTCAAGGCGGCGCTGCGCACCAGGACACCGAACGTCACCCAGCTGGCCCGGGCCGACATGTACCCAGATCCGTCCGGCTTGCGCCTGCTCGAGCTGAACATGGGCAGCACGGTGGACGGCATCGAGAATGGCGAGCTCTGCCGGGCCATGATCCGCCATCCAGTGCTCCGCGAATTCGCCCGCGAGCACCGGCTGCGCTTCGCCGACACGCTGAGCGAGCACATCAGCGTGATCTTCAAAGAGACCGGCTTCGAGCGCGGCTCGTTCCCGATGGTCGCGGTGGCGGACTGGCCCGATCACTACCGCCGGATAGCACCCCTCCTGCACACGATCACCCGGCGCTGGCGCGCCCGCGGGCTCGACGCGCATGCCTGCCACATCGCGCAGCTCAAGGTGAGCCGCGGCCGGGTCCGGCTGCGCGGCCGGCCGGTCGACATCATCTTCCGTCTCTTCCTGCCCGAGCATCTGCTCGAGCCGGACGGCCATGCCCTGATAGACCCGGTGATCGACGCCGTGGCCAGGGGCGAACTGGTGATGTTCACTCCGCTCGACGCCGAGGTCTACGGCAGCAAGGCATCGCTCGCGATGCTCTCCGACCACGCCAACCGGCGCCTGCTCAGCCCGGAAGAACGTGCCGCCATCGACCGCATTCTCCCCTGGACCCGGATGGTCAGGCCCGGGCCGGTCACCCTCGAGGACGGCCGGACGGTGGACCTGTACGACCACGCGATCAGCCATCCCGGCGATCTCATCCTGAAGCCCACCCTCTTGCACGGCGGTCGCGGCGTCCTGGCCGGATGGCACCCTGACACCAGCGCGATGCTGTGGCGGGACCGGCTGAGAGCCGCGATGGACGGCCCGTACGTGATCCAGCGGCGGATCAGGCCGGTGCCCGAACTGTGTCCCGGCGAGGACGGCGAACCCGTCCCCTGGATCGTCACCTGGGGGGTATTCACCTTCCCGGCCGGCTATGGCGGGGTCTTCGCCCGCGCTTTCAGCACGGACTCGCAGCTGGCCGTGCTGCTGACGGGCAGCGACATGAAGTTCGGCTGCTGCCTGGCAGCCGGGCCAGAGCCTTACCCATGAGATCCCGGCGGCGTCTCGGGCGCCGGCTCAAGCTCTCGCGCGGCCACCACCTTGCGGGTGGGCGACAGGGCGATCCACACCACGGAGACCGGCATGCCGCCCGCGGTGATGAACAGCGTGGCCCGCAGCCCCAGCCGCTCGCCGAGCAGGCCTGCCAGCAGGGCGGACAGCGGCATCAGGGCGCTGATCGCGAACCAGAAGCTGGCGTTCACCCGGCCCTGCAGCGAGGCCGGCGTGGCGACCTGGCGCAGGGTCATCATCGCGATGTTCGTGCCGACGAGCCCGTACCCGGCCGTGAAGTACACCCCGGTGAACAGCGCGGTGCTCAGCGCGGGGGGGCCGGGGACCAGGGGCAGGCAGAGAATGGCCAGCGCCGCGAGGGCGTAGCCGGCCACCAGCATGCGGCCGTAACCGATCCTGGCGACGATCCGCCCGACGGTGGCCGCGGCCGCCACGCCGCCGACGCCGAAACAGGCGAGGACGAGCCCGATCGCCCCGGCCGGCATGTGCATCTGACGGGCCGCGTAGAGCACGAACAGGGTCAGCTGGAGCTGGGAGAAGAAGTTGAAGGTCGCGGCCGAGCCCGCGAGCGCGCGCAGCACGGGGTGGCGGTAGATGAACCGCAGGCCGGACCGGATCTCGCTGATCACCCCACGGCCGCCGGCCGGGGCGCCGGGGCGGTGACCGCGCCCTGGTGCGGGCTCGCGGGCCCGGATCCACAGCAGCGAGGCCACCGACACGACGAACGAGCCGGCGTCCGCCAGCAGCGTGAACGGAGCGCCGAGCAGACCTACCAGGACGCCGGACAGCCCCGGGCCGCCCACCTGCGCCACCGACTGGGTGGCCTGCAGCCTGCTGTTGCCGGGGAGCAGCGCCCCGGCGCCGACCAGGCCCGGCAGGTAGGAGCGGTAGGCCACCTCGAAGACACCGGTCAGGCCACCGTGGACGAGCGCCACCGCGTACATCACGGGCATCGTCAGCCCGCCTGTCCAGGCGAGCGCGGGGATCAGCGAGATGACGGCCGCGCGGCCGGTGTCCGCCGCTATCATCAGCGGCCGCCTGCGCATCCGGTCGGCCATCACCCCGAACAGGAGGCTGGGACCGCAGTCGGCCGCCAGCCCGGCGGCGGCCAGCAACCCGACCTGGCCCGCGCTGGCGTGCAGGTAGAGCACCGCGGTCAGCGGCAGGGCGAGCAGCGTGACCTGACTGCCCACAGCGGAGACCGCCTGACCCAGCCAGAGCTTGTTGAAGTCGCGGTGCCGCCACAGCGACGCCGGCCCGGCGGCCGGCTCCGCCTGGCCGGGCGGGACGCTAGCGCCGCTGCGCGGCACGGCCTCCCCGGCGGTCACCGCCGCACCGGCCGGTCATCGGCCACGGTCAGTCATCCGGCCATGCCTCCGCGTAGTGGCTACGTGCCGGAAGGGGCAGTCGTCCGGTGCGGCCGATCGGGCCCGGGCATCGGTACCCTCCCGCGCCCCCGCCGTCCCTGCGGAGCCCGCGTCGCCTTTGATGTAGGCCATCCGGTGCGGCGTCCGCACCCGCTCGAAACCGTCGGGTACGCCAGCCCCCTCCGACGCGGGACGTCCAGGCGGCTGGGTGCTAGACATGGGTGCAGCATAGGCGGTGCTTATGGCCGCGGTTGCGCGGTTCGGTCTGTGCGGCAACCAGGAGCGCGGTCACGAGTGCGGCCGTGTCGTCGCCGCGTACGCAGAGCGGTTCGTGCCCGCACCTGGCATCCCGCTGGTGCCGTCGCAACTCGGCGCCCGGATCGAGGCCGAGCTGATCCGCGAGTCGAGCGGTCCTTGCGGTGAGTGCCTAAGCTGGGTGCTGCCTACTGGCGAACGGCGTGGACGGGAGAGTCGTGGCGGTCCACAGCGGCCACGCCGGGGGCGGGGGCGCGTTGACGTTCCCGCCGCCCCGGCTGACGTTCGCGTGTGAGCTGGATCCTGCCCGGCTGGCGGCGTTGTTCGCTGATCCCTCGGTTATCGATGATCTTCTCGCGCTCGACGCGCGGGTGGCGCTGATGTGTTCGGATTTCAGCGACGAGCGCGCCGACGTGGTCCGGCGGCTGAACGCGGCTGGCGTCCCGGTGGTCGGGATCCCGCTGCTGCCGCTGGCGGAGGGCTACTACTTCACCGCCGACAACGCTGACCGGGCGGCGGGCTGCTATCAGCAATGGTCAGCGTGGACACGCCGGCACGGGCTGGTGTGGGACGGCGTTGGCCTGGACATCGAACCGGACGCCCGGATCTTCCTGCAGATCATGGAGGGCCCTTGGGGGCTGGTGCCGATGCTGCTGCCGCGGTTGTTCGCCCGGGTCCGGCCGGCCCGGTCCCGGGCGGCGTACCGGGGGTTGGTCGACCGGATCCGCGCCGATGGCTGGCGGGTGGAGAATTACCAGTTCCCGTTGATCGCCGACGAGCGGCAAGCCGGTTCGACATTGCTGCAGCGGCTGGCGCTGGTGGACGTGGCCACCGACCGCGAGGTGTGGATGCTCTATTCCTCGTTCATGCGCGCGGTGGGGCCCGGGCTGATCTGGGCCTATGGGCCGCAGGCGGCGGCGATCGGGGTGGGCACCACCGGGGGCGGCCCGGATATCCCGGGTTCGCCGCAGATGCCGTCGCTGAGCTGGGGGGAACTGGCGCGGGATTTGCGCCTGGCCCGGCACTTTTGCGATCAGATACTGATCCACAGTCTGGAAGGGTGCGTCTGGCAGGGCTTCTTGCACCGGCTCCGGTCCTTTGAGTGGACAGACGTCGCAGGGCCGCCGGACGGGGCACGGGCTGCCGCGGCCCTGCGCAGGAGCCTGCGGGCAGCCCTGTGGGCGAGCGCGCATCCCGGGCCGGTGCTGAGCATCACATCGGCCGCGGCCTGGCTCATCTGGCGTCGGCGCCGCAAATGAGGTTCCTGCAGCGGAAATGGAACGTTGCCTCATTGGAGGCACCCTTTGAAGGTCTCCCGCCGCGCCAGGCGGCTGTCAGCTGACACCCATCAAGGCACCGAGGCGATGGAGCAGCCTTCGCCATGAGCCATCGTCGCCGCTGAAGCGGCCGGCGCGTCGCGCCCAAGACGTGGTTACCGCGCGCCGACCGTGTCACGATGCGGCAGCCGTTCGGTATCAATGTCCATAACGGCTGCCGCGCGCGCGTCACAGCCAGAAACTGCAGGCCACCTGCGGCGGCTGGCCGCGGCGACGGCCGGAAGCGAGGTCCTCGCAAGGCGGGCGCGTATTATCAGGAGGTACACGTAGGCGCCGCTTCGGGCGCTTTGTGCCCCGTTGCTCTTGTTCCGTGACGGATCATCAGCGACGCCGCCACGCCGGACAATGCGGGGGCGCAAGACCGTGCCGCAGCCATCTGCCGGATCAGGCGAGTGCGGAACTGCTGTTTCACGCCGGGCGGGCCGGGCAGGGCATTAACGGGGCCTGCGGCAGCGGCGCCGCTGTGGGGCCGGGCAGGACCGGGTGGCTACCGCAGCCGCCGAAACGGACGCCAGCAGGCGTGCGCAAGAGGTGATCTGCTACGGCTGTTCGGCAGCGGCGTTGGGTCCGGGTCCGGCTGTTCTCGCAGGCAACGGGCTAATAGTCAAGGAGCCACCCGATGACCGATCCCGCTACCCGGCGGCATGTCGAAATCAACGACGGCGATCAAACGGTCGCCGCCGCCGAGGTGACGACTTTCCCCCAGCCAAACGCAACCGTTCTGGCATCGCTGCATGCGGCGTCCGGGCATATCGCCCCTGGCCGCCGGGCGAGCCTCGTCGACGCCGTCATGGATCTGCCCGAAGTACAGCAGAGCACCCACCTAAGGGCGGTTGTCCCACTCGGCGACACCGAATCGCTGTGGCGGCTGCGGGAGCGGACCGAGGACGCGGCCACGCGTCCGGCCGGCGCTACCGCGCTTGTGGACGCGGACATACCGAGAGCGAAAACCGCAACCGCTCAGTCAGCTGCGAGTGAATCTTCCGAACCGTGATCGCGGTCACCGGTCCAGCGACGGGGAGACGCCGTGGGTGGTGGTGCGGAGAGCACACCGAACGGTTTCGGGAAAGCAGCTCCCGGGCAAGTTCCGCCCCGAAGCGACGGTTGTGGAGGAGGCGGCGTGCTGAGAATCCATCGCACCGTTCTGGGCCTCGTCACAGCGGTTGTCCTGGCGCTTGGAATGCTGCCGGCCGGGCCGGCCTCCGCGGCTCGCGGCGCGACCGATGCCTTACCCGCCGGCGACCCGTCGGGCGGGCTGCCGCTGGGCCCCTCGGGCCTCCCGCAGAGCCAGACCACGACGCGGGTCGCACCCGGGGTGACCTACACGCGGATCGAGCGCGGCTTCATGTCCCCCGCCGATTTCTGGACGGCGGAGGTGGACGTGGTCGGCACGAGCGCCGAGGCCGATGCGGTGGTGGCCCGGCTGAAGGCCGACGGCTTCGACGCCTATGTGCACCCGTTCCCGACCGCGCCCGATGACCCGGCCCCGGGGGCAAAGGACTACGTCGTGCGGAGCGGGCACTTCTCGTCGCAGGTCCAGGCCGACTCCCGCACCCAGCGGCTGCGGGCCGCCGGCTACTCCCATGCCAGAACCGACTACACGAGCCTGGACGGCTCGACGACCGACGGGCCGTGGATCCTGCACGTCATGACAATCGACCCGTCGAGCTTCCAGGGCAGGCTCGAGCCGCACCTCGCCACCGACATCGTGCCGGACAAGGAGCAACTGACGAGCATCGCGGCGCGCACCGGCGCGATCGCGGGGACCAACGGGGGCTACTTTGTGGTGGGGCCGGAAGACGGCACGCCGGGCGACCTCGCGGGCCTATCGGTGATCGACGGACGGCTAATCAGCGAGGCGGTGAATGGCCGCACGGACTTGGTCGTGACCGAAGGCTCCAGCGTGTCGGCGCGCGTGGTTCGGCTGAGCACGATCGACGGGATCGTTTCCTCGGACGGCGCGCAACGGGAGCTCGACGGGCTCAACCGGCTGCCAGGGCTGATCCGCGCGTGCGGAGGCGTGGGCGGCGACGATCCGACGGAGAGCCCACTGCACGACTTCACGTGCACGGACTCGAGCGAGGTGATCCTCTACACGCCCGACTTCGGCACGACGACTCCTGGCGGGGACGGCTACGAGGCGACGCTGGACTCCTCGGGCGTGGTGGTCGCCGCGCACGAGGGGCGGGGGACGTCGGTTCCGGCTGATGGATCGGTGTTGGCGGGCACGGACTCGGGCGCGCAGTGGCTCCGGGACCACGCGCGGGTGGGCGACCGGATCACGGTGCATGAGCAGGTGCTGTCCGGAGGCCAGCCGTTGTGCACACAGGCCTCCGGGTGCGCTGTCTTCCAGCCGACCGCCCGGACAGGGATCATCAACGGCGGGCCGCGCCTGCTGGGCGAGGGGGCCGCGGACATCACGGCCTACGCCGAGGGCTTCGCCCACCCCGGCGACCCGAGCTTCTACTACCACTTCGGCGAGCACCGCAACCCACGGACGCTGGCGGGCGTGAGGCCGGACGGGACGATCGTGTTGGTGGTTGCCGATGGGCGCTACCCAGATATCAGCGTGGGGCTGTCGTTCGCGGAGGAGGCTCGGATCATGCAGGCACTCGGGGCGCGCGACGCGGTGAACCTGGACGGCGGGGGCTCCAGCACGATGACGATCGGGAGCACGCTGGTGAACCACCCCTCCGACACGACGGGTGAACGCCCCATCGGCGACGCCTTGCTCCTCCTACCCTGACGCCGCGTCGTTCGCACGCTGACCCCGCCGCTACGTCCCGGTGGTACTGGCCGACCCGCGTCCACATGGCGGCCTTGTCGCGGTTTGTTCCTCGCTGCCGGCGGGGCGAGGTGTTCGCCGTGACCCCGGCGACGCTGCTCTCCTGGCGCCATCCCGCTGGCCGGGCTGACCCGGCCAGCGGAGGCGAGACGAAGAGGAAGCGGTTCATCGCCTCACCGCCCGAGCCAGACGACCGGCGCGCGGCCCGGATCTTGCAGGCACGGCCAGGATGCCCGCCCTGACCTGCCTGGCCCTGGCCCGCCGCCAGGCCCGCGCCCAGTACCAGTCGATCACCCGGGCCATCACGGTCCGCGCGCTCGCCCTGTTGTACTCGGGGAAGGTGTGCGCGGCGATAGCCTCGCCAAGCGCGCTCGGGTCGAGGATGTGCGCGGCCCACGACGCCCCGGCGGACGGGTCGGCGCGCAGCTCGTCGTAGGACAAGAACGCGACCCGGTCGAGCGGAAGCTTCGAGACGCTGCGCGCCAGCCGCACGGCGTCCCTGCGCATCCTGCGCCTGGCGTCACGGACCACGCGCTGCCGTGCCAGAGGATCCAGGATCGCCCCGAGAGTCTCGGCCCTGCGACGGGGGTCGGCGATCAGCGCGCGCACGTACCGGTTGGACGTGGCCATCCGGTTCCAGGCCCGGCTCTGGCTGTCCTCGATCGCGCTGAGATCACGCCGGACCAGCAGGACCCGCGAGCCGGCGAAATGGTCGAGCAGCAGCCGCTCCCGGCCGGTGTCCCAGGGGTTCTTGAGCACGACCGTGGCGTGCCCGGCACCCGCAAGCTCGTCGACCAGCGAGTGCAGCACGTCAGCCTGCGCCGCCTGCGTGCCGAAGGCGAAGTCGCCGGTCACCGCGTTCAGCAGCCAGCCGTACTCCTCCGGGGTCGACTCGCTGACGGGCAGCCGGTCCACCCCCCGGTCGGTGACCGTCCCGTGCCTGCTGGCAGCCGCCAGGAACCGCTGCACGCTGGGCATGTGCCGGGCCAGGTCGCCCACGGTCAGGGTCCTCGCCCGGGCGGCCTGCGTTACGGCAGAGGTGACCAGCGTCGTCCCGCTGCGGTTGAATCCCGTGATGAACAGCACGCGTGCCATGATGGCCTCCCGCTGGCGTTGCCGTGAGTTGGGCCGACGACGGTATCCGTTAGATCGGCCCCACTTCGTAGTGCTCGGGCCGCCCAGCACCAGGCTGACGTCGTGCCCGCCGAAGCCGAACGAGCTGGACAGAGCGAACACCGTCCGGTGCTCCTGCGGCTTGTCACGGACGTGGCCGAGGTCGCGTTACGAATCCGGGCCGCCCGCGATCGTCTGCCGCCGATAGCGCTGGACAAGCGCCGCGCGCAGTAGCTCGTCCAGGTCCTCGTCGCTGAGCGCGTCCAGCTCGGCGTGGCGGTCCGAGGCCGCGCCGAGCCCGAAATCCGGGTCGGCGGAGATGACCTCGGCCAGTTCCGCGATCGTCGGGCCGGCGAAGACGTGGTGAACCGGCAGGCTCACGCCGTAGGTGTCGGCGACGCGGGCGACGAATCTGGTCGCGGTCAGCGAGTGACCGCCGAGGGCGAAAAGGTTGTCGTGCACGCCGATCGGCTCCTCGGTCGCGAGGAGGTCGCTCCACATCCGGGCGAGGGTCGCCTCGACCGGGTTCCGGGGCTGGACGCGGTCGGCCGCCGATGGCGGAGCACCCCACAGCGGGGCGGGAAGCGCGGCCCGGTCGACCTTCCCGTTCGGCGTCAGCGGCAGCGCGGGCAGCGCGACCACCAGCGCCGGGACCATGTAATCTGGCAGCGCGGCGCGCAGGTGCGGCCGCAGCTCCTCAAGCAGGTCGGTGCCGGGCTGCGCCGCGGCGCTGTTTCGGCGGGGCACGATGTACGCGACCAGCGCAGGCTCACCGGACCTTGTGGCGGTGACGACGGCCGCCTGGCGCACGTCACGGTGTGCGCGCAGCACGGCCTCGATCTCGCCGCACTCGATCCGGAAGCCGCGGATCTTCACCTGGCGGTCGTTCCTGCCGATCAGCTCGAGGCCCGCACCTTCCCGCCACCGGCCGAGGTCGCCGGTCCGGTACATCCGCGCTCCCGGCTCGTTGCTCCACGGGTCAGGCCGAAACGACCGTGCCGTGAGCCCAGGCCGGTGGTGATAGCCGCGCGCGACGCCGCGGCCGGCCAGGCAGACCTCGCCCACCACACCGACCGGCACCGGCATCAGGCGCTCGTCCAGAACGTACACGCGGGTGTGATCGATCGGCGGCCCGATCTCCGCCGCCTCTGCCGCGCTGGTGACGACGCCAGCCGCCGACCACACCGTGGTCTCGGTCGGGCCGTAGACGTTCCACAAGATGGCGCCGGGAGCCATCAGCTGGTCCGCGAGGTCGGCCGGGAGGGCCTCGCCACCGCAGAGGCGCAGCCGCAGGCCAGCGGGCACGCCGCCCGCCGATGCCAGCAGGCGCCACGTCTGCGGCGTCGCCTGCATCGCGGTCGCGGCCGTCCGCTCGATCAGCGACCGCAGCCGATCGGGCTCGCGGGCCTCGTCGGCGGTCGCGATCACGAGGTCGGCGCCACAGGCCACGGGCAGCAGAAGCTCGAGGAGGGCGATGTCGAACGACAGCGTCGTGACGGCGACGAAGCTGTCGTCACTGCCGAGCCTGAGCGCGCGCCGGAACGACGCGAGCAGATTCGTGACAGCCCGGTGCTCAATGCCGACGCCCTTAGGCTGCCCGGTCGAGCCGGAGGTGAAGATGACGTAGGCGAGCGCGGCGGCGGGCACGGGCACGGGAGCGAGCGGCGACGCCGCCGTCGTCGCCGGGTCGTCGACGCAGATCACCGCGGCGCCGTCGGCCACGGACCGGGTGAGATCGCGGTGCGCGGAGTCGGAGACGATGATCTGCAGGCCGGCTCCGCGGGCCATCGCGGCCAGCCGCGCCTCCGGGAAACCCGGATCCAGCGGTACGTAAGCGCCGCCGGCCCACCACACACCGAGCAGCGCCGTCAGCATGCCGATGCCGCGCTCGACGCACAGCCCGACCGGCGTTTCCGTGCCGACGCCGCGCTCGGCGAGAGTCCGGGCGATCCGGGCGGCGCGATCGCACACCTGGCTCATCGGCTGGGCACCGTCGCGATCGATGACGCGGGACGTCGACGCCTGGAGCAGGCGCCGGATGTCCACGCTGTCGTCGTCGCCGGCGGGGAGCGCCTGGCGGTTGCGCCCGATGATCAGCGCGTCGCGCTCCGTGGCCGACAGCATCGGCAGGCCCGCCACCGGAGTGCCGGGAGCGTCCGCCGCGTGCTCGAGCAGGGTCGCCATGCAGCGCAGGAACCGGTCGGCCCACACCGGGTCGAACTGGTCCGTGCTGTATTCCATCGCCAGCGTCGTGGTCTGGCCGTCCTGGGTGTCCGCGTACACGGTGATGTCGAGTTTCGCGGTCCCGGTGAGCAGCGCCCGGGAGCGCGAGGTGATACCAGGAAGATCCAGCGTGGGCGGCGTGAGCGACCCGTAGACGAACTGGACCTGTACAAGCGGCCAGTGCGCGAGCGTGCGGTCTGGCGCGAACTCCTTGACGAGCTTCTCGAACGGGACCTGCTGGTGCAACATCGCATCCAGGGTGGTGTCCCTGACCCGGCCGAGCAGCCCGGTGAAGGCCGGATCGCCGGCCAGCGACAGCCGCAGCGGGACAGTGTTCGTGAACATGCCGACGATCGGGTCCAGCTCGGTGTGGGTGCGGCCAGCCGCCTGGGTGCCGGTCACGATGTCGGTCTCGCGCGCGTAGCGTGACAACACCGCCGCGAAGCCGGTGAGGAACACCATGAACATGGTGGCGTTGGCATCGTGGGCCACCGCGGCCAGGCGCCGGGTCGTCTCGGCGTCGACAGTGAGCTTCGCTACCGCGCCGCGCGAGGACTGGCCGGCGGGCCTGGGCCGGTCAGAGGGCAGCGTGAGAACTTGCGGTGCGCCGCGGAGCTGCTCGCGCCAGTAGCCCAGCTGCCGGTCAAGCTCCTCGCCGCGCAGCAGGTCGTGCTGCCACACGGCGTAGTCGCCGTACTCCATCCACTGTGGCGGCAGCGACGCGGGCGCACCGGTCGTTTCGGCCCGGTAAAAGGCGGACAGCTCGTCGATCAGGATCTCCATCGTCGCGCCATCGCTGATGATGTGGTGGATGACCAGCACGAACAGCCACCGGTCAGGACCAGCGCCGATCAGCGCAGCCCGGATCAGCGGCCCGGTGGCCAGATCGAACGGCTGGCGCGCGTGGTCGGCCGCGATTGACTCGGCCTGCCGGGTGCGCTCACCGGCGTCCAGCCCCGCAGGCAGCTCGATGCGCTCGATCGGCACCGTACCGGCGTCGGCGACGACTTGCTCGGGCACGCCGTCGAAGGCGACGATGCTCGTCCGCAGCACGGCGTGGCGCGCGACCATGGCGTCCATCGCCCGCTGCAGCGCGTGCGCGTCGAGCGGGCCGTCGAGCCACATCGCATACGGCATGTTGTACGTGGGTTCGCCGGGCTCAAGCTGATCGAGGAACCACAGCCGCTGCTGCGAGAACGACACAGGGAAGCGCATGGGGACCTACCTCCGGTCGCCGGGTACGAACGTTCGCGGCACATCGCCGGCCTGCGCGCCGCCGAGATCGGCCCGCTGCTTCCGCCGTGCGGAGTCCGCCGGGTCCGCCGCGCCGTTGCTAGCGGCGGCAAGTGCGGCGGCCAGGCCGGCGACCGTGGGATCGGAGAAGAGCGTGCGGACGGGCAGGTCGACGCCGTAGACGGCCCGGATGCGGGCCATCAGCCGGGTCGCGGTCAGCGAGTGGCCGCCGAGAGCGAAGAAGTTGTCGCTCACGCCGACCGGCGCCGGCAGCGCGAGCAGTTCGGCAACGATCGCCGCGAGCTTCGATTCGGTCGGCGTCCGCGGCGCGACCGGGACCTGGCCGGGGGCCGTGCCCCAGTCCGGCTCGGGAAGCGCGCCGTGGTCGATCTTCCCGCTGCCGGTGAGCGGCAGCGCGGGCAGCACCACGAAGGTGGCCGGCACCATGTAGTCAGGAAGCACCTCGCGAAGGTGCTCGCGCAGCCCAGCGGGCGGGCGGTCGGCGCCAGAACGGGTGACGAGGTAGCCGACGAGCCGGACGTCGTGGCCCGCGCCGCGGACCGACACCACGGCCTGCGCGATGTCGTCCTGGCTCCGCAGCGCCGCCTCGACCTCGCCGCTCTCCACCCGGTAGCCGCGGATCTTGAGCTGCCGGTCCGCGCGGCCGGCGAGCTCGATCCGCCCGGATCTGCGCCACCGGCCGACGTCGCCGGTCCGGTACAGGCGCGCGCCGGGCTGTCCGCTGAACGGGTCAGGGACGAACCGGCCCGCGGTCATGCCGGGCGCGCCGTGGTAGCCGTGGGCGACCCCGGCACCACCGATGTAGACCTCCCCGAAGACACCGGGCGGGACCGGCCGCAGCCGGTCGTCGAGCACGTATAGCTGGGTCCCTGCGATGATCGACCCGATCTCGATCGGGGCTGGCGAGGGGCCGACGGCGTCGCCGCCCGAGTAGATCGTGGTCTCGGTCGGGCCGTACAGGTTCCACAGGCGCACTGAAGTCCCAGCGCCGATCGCGTCGGCGAGGTCCCTGGGCAGCGGCTCCCCGGCGGTCATCCGCAGCCTCACCCCGGCCGGGATCCCGCCGGCGTCGACGAGCATCCGCCAGCCCGCCGGCGTCGCCTGCAGCGCTGTCGCGCCGCTGTCGGCCAGCAGATCGCGCAACTGCGCCGCGTCGAGTATCTGCTCGGCATCGGCGATCACGACGCACCCGCCGGCCAGCACCGGCGCGAGCAGCTCGACCAGGGCGATGTCGAACGCGAAGGTCGCCACCGCGACGAATCGGTCCTGGGGGCCGAGCGCGAGCATCGGCCGCACGGCGTTCAGCAGCGTGGCGATGCCGCCCTGGGTCACGCTGACCGCTTTCGGGCGGCCGGTCGATCCCGAGGTGAAGATCGTCACTGCGGCGGCCGACGGCGGCAGGTCCGCCACCGGCTCGGCCGGCCCGGCACCCGTGGCGGCCAGCGTCGCCAGGTCCACGATCGCTATCGGCTTCGCGGCGGGCGGCGGGCCAAGCGCGGCAGCGGCGCTGCTGTCGACCACGATCGCGGCCGCGCCCGCGTCGCTGAGCATCGTGGCAAGCCGCTGGGCCGGATAGATCGGGTCCAGCGGCACGTAGGACGCGCCGGCCGACCAGATGCCGAGGATCGCCGGCAGCATCCGGGCGCCGCGGGGCAGAAGGATCGCGACCCGGTCGGACACGCCGACGCCGTGCCCGCGAACGGCGGCGGCGATCCGGCGCGCCAGGTCGCGCACGTCGGCACCGGTCAGCGCGCCGTCGGCGCCGACGGCGATGACTGAGTCGCCGGCACATGCCGCCCACAGCTGGGCCACGGCGGTCGCGTCCGGGTCAGCGACCGGACCACCGTCCGGCCACACGCTCGTGACGAGGGCAACCTCGCCGGGCGACATGATGTCCGCGTCGGCGACGACCCGGTCCGGGTCGAAGCAGAGGCAGCGCAGGATCGCAGTGAAGCCGTCGGCCACGAGCTGGCCGGTGGCCGGGTGGAACAAGTCGCTGTTGTAGTTGACCCGCACGTGCGGCCCGGCCGGCGCGTCGGTGACCGTCAGCTCGATCTCGAACTTGGCGGTGCCGATCTCCATCAGCTCCGGGCGCCAGCGCAGCCCGCCGCGGTCCGGGACAACCCACGGCTCCTCCATCGCGAACATCACCTGGACCAGCGGCAGCCGCGCCGGGTCACGGTCGGGCCTGACCAGCTCCACCACCCTGGCGAACGGCAGCTCCTGGTGCGCCATCGCCCGCGCGGTCGCGGTGTGGACAGACCGCACCAGGTCGCTGAGCGTCCCGTACCGGTCGACCCGGATCCGGATTGTGACGGTGTTCATGAACAGCCCGACGACCGACTCGGTCTCCGGCCGGGTACGGGCAGCCATCGGCACCGCGATCAGCAGGTCGTCGCTGCCGGTCAGCCGGGCGAGCACCGCCGCGTATGCGGCCAGCAGGACGGCGAACAGCGTGGTTCCGTGCCGGGCGGCGAGCTGCCTGAGCGCGTCGGCCAGGTTGCCGTCGATCGTGGTGTCAATGCCCCCGGCGGCGGAAGTCTGGCGCGCCGGGTACGGCGCATCCGCTGGCAGCGGCAGCGCCGACGGGGCATCGGCCAGCTCGGTGCGCCAGAACCGTTCGGCCGACGCGTACCCGCCGTCCTCGGCGTGCTCGATCTGCCAGATGGCGAAGTCGGCGTACTGGATCGGCGGTTCCGCGGTGACCGGATCGCCGCCGCGGCTGATCGCCTCGTAGTCCGCTGACAGCTCGTCGAACAGGATCCGGAAGGACCAGCCGTCCGCGACGATGTGGTGCATCACCACCGCGAGCACGTGAGCTTCCGGCGACAGCCGCACCAGGGCGGCACGCGCGAGCGGCGCGGTGGCCAGATCGAAAGGAGTGCGGGCGAGGTCGTCGATCAGCGCCAGGGCGGCCGGCTTCCACTCGCCGGCGGTCAACTGCTCGACGGAGGTGACCAGCAGGGACCGCGCGGTCGGCTCGTCCTCGATCACCTGCACCGGCACGCCGGACTCGTTTCGAAAGGTGGTGCGCAGCACCTCGTGCCTGACCAGTGCGGCGTCCCAGGCTTGCTGCAGCGCGCTGACCTCAAGCGCGCCATCCAGCCATAGCGCCCACGCGATGTTGTAGGCGGGCTCACCGGAGTCCATCTCGGCCAGCAGCCACATCCGCCGCTGGCCAAATGACGTGGGGAACTCGTATACGGCCACGATCAGCCTTCCTGCTTCTGGTCAGCCGCTTTCTGGTCGACCGCCACCATACGCAGCTCCGCGATGTAGCGCAGGCCCTGGGCGTCGGCGAGCCACACCTCGTCCGGCGTGGGCAGCATCTCGACGACGGCCACTGTCGCATCGGCGCCGGCGTTCCGGCGGGAGCGGCGTAGCGACCGCGAGATCAGGTCGATCGATGCGAGGCTGGTCAGGTCCGCGTAGATCGGCTTGCGCTCGCCGGTGAACCGCAGGAACACGTGCCGTGGCAGTCCGTGGCTCGCCGCCCACGCCCTGGCCTGCAGATAGCGGGCGCTCTCGTCGGTGGTGTCGGCGAATGCTGGATCGGTGGCGGCGAGCGTCCACCTCTCACGGCTCACCACGAGATCGTCGATGGTGACGCGCGGCGCATGCGCGCCCGGTGGCGCCAGGTCGAAACAGTTTGAGGTCGTGACGCTGATCAGGTCGCCGACGACCTCAAGCAGGCCGCGTTCGAATGTCCCGTCGCGGCGCCGCACCCGCAGCCCGGCGGGAGAGCTGATCAGGTCGCACTCGCCGACCGTCACGGTCGTGGCGGGGTCATAGCCGCAGGAGTCGTGCGCGTTGACGAGGCGGAAGTCGCCGGGCGAAGACAGCACATTGCACAGCCGCGTGCAAGTGCCGCCGTTCTCGGCGGTCTCGGCGTACCACACGGCAGAGCCGCGCAGGTCGTGCCGCATGGCGGCGTGGACGGCGTCCGGGGCGTCATGGAACTCCAGCCACGTGGCGTAGCGCGAGGTGACGATGCTGGGGTGGACCTCGCCGAGCACCCAGGTGAGCCGGCCGCCAGCGGCGGCTTCCGCGCCCGCGATCATCAGGTCGGGGCTGTTGTGCACCGCCATCGGCCAGGGCAGCGGCTGGGCCGGAAACGCCGATGTCACCCGCTCCCGCAGGTCGGCTGCCCGCAGCTGGACCCGCCGGGCGCCCGGCGGCAGGTCCAGGATCGCCGACCAGCGCTGCCGCAGCGCGCGCGCCACAGGCTCGATGAGCTGCGGCGGCTGGTCGAACAGCGAGCCGTTGACGATCAGCCAGAAGTCGGCGAACGGCACGATGTCGGTGCCGAGCCAAGCGGCCCGCTGCCGGTAGGCCTCCTCGAAGTGTCGCGCGTACAGCGCGCCGCAGGCCGTGGTGAACCACCGTGCGCTGTCGAGCACCAGCGCCAGCGGCGCGCGCAGGCCATCCAGGACGTCCGCGCCCAGGCGTACCGTGTCGCCGCGCAGGCACTCCTCATAGGCGAGCGTACGGCCGGCATAGAGCTCTCCCGCCCGACGCGTGGGCGGGACCCCGGCCAGACGGGTGAACGTCGCCTCCAGGCCGGCCATGGCCACGGCGACCCGCTCCGCGTCGCCGGCGGCGTCGGCCAGCTCGTCCCTGGCAGCGGTCAGCTCCGCTAGCGCCTTTTCAGCCGGCCCGCGGACACCGTCGTCGGTGACCCGCGACAGGAGCGCCCGCACGGAGCGCTCGGGCCGGATGTCCTGCGGAGCTACGTCGACCTGCCAGGCCAGTCGGCGGCTGTCGGCCAGCCGCCCCATCAGCGCGAAGACTTCCGCGACATCGCCGAACCCGGCGCAGGGATCGGCGAGCACCGCGGCCGCGACCTCACCAGCGTCACGGGTGCCGTCGCACGCCCGCATGACAGCCGCCTCGGCCGGCGTCAGCGGCACCGCTGGCGCCAGCGGCAGGCGCAGCAGCGTGCCGTCGACGCCCACGAACGGCATCCGCCGCGGCACGAGCCAGGGGCGCAGCGCGCTGCCGTGGTCGGCCATGATCGCGCGCACCGCCCAGCCCTCCAGGTAGGTGACGCGGGCGGCCAGCGAGTGCCCATCAGCGGTGTGCGTGATGCGGATGCCGGGGTCATCGTCGATCTGCGACCAGCTCACCGGCCCGAAGAAGCCAATGGTTTCGTTCTTCGCGCAGTAACGCTGCAGATACCTCGCGACGAGCGCCTCGTGCTGCCTGCGCTGAGCGTTGCGCTTACCTGGCTCAGGCCCGTGGCGGACCAGCACGTCAATGCCGGTCGTCAGCGCGTGGCGGTTCTGCCAGGCGACCGCTTCCCGCAGCGCCGGCAGGCCGGCCGCCTCGTGCAGGGCCGCGGACAGACGCCGGACCGCGGCAGTGAACTCGGCGGCGTAGACGGCGCCGGCCCGGTCCCGCGCGACCCGATCTGAGGCGGCCAGCGCGCGGGCGTCCGCGGCGATGGCTGCGTCCGCGGCGCGCGCAAGGTCGGCGTCCCCCAGCGCGGCGAGCAGATGGACCGGGAAGCCCGCCGCGCGCAGGCACACCGTTCGCCACAGCGCCCAGTCGTCGGTCAGGCGCACGAGATGCGGCGCGAGCGCGGATGGCCGGTCCGGCGTCGGCTGCGGGGCGGCCACGCGATAAGCGCTGCGGTCCCTGCGACCGATGCTTGACGGCGCCACGGCCGATGGCGGCGCACTGACCGCGACCTGGCCGGCCGATTGGGCCGCGTCGATGGCGGCGGCGCAGGCGGCGAGCCTGGGCGCCTCGTAGAACGAGGCCAAGCGCAGTTTGACGTCGAAAACCTCGCCGATGCGGAACATCAGGCGCGCCGCCGACAGGGAGTTGCCGCCGAGCGCAAAGAAGCTGTCCTCGCGGCCGATATCGCCGCCGCGGGCGCCGTCCTCGGGCAGCAGCAGCCGCCAGATATCGGCGAGCCGTTCCTCGGTGGCGCCGCGCAGCGGGGTGGCCGGTCCGCGAGTCTCCCGCTCGGGCGCGGGCAGCGCGGCTCGGTCGACCTTGCCGTTGGCGTTTAGTGGGAGCCGGTCGACGGCCTTGAATCCGGTTGGTACCAGGTAATCCGGCAGCCGCTGCGCGACGAAGCCGCGCAGCATTGACGGCCGCAGCGTAGCGAGGTCCACACCGTCCGCCGGCGTCACGTAGCCGATCAGGTGCCGCTGCGCGCCCTCGCCCGCTACGAGGACGACCGATTCCCGCACTGCCGGATGCGCGCGGAGAACCGCCGCGACCTCGCCGGGTTCGACCCGGAACCCGCGGATCTTGATCTGATCGTCTAAGCGGCCGACGAATTCGAGGGTCCCGTCCGCGCGCCAGCGCGCCAGGTCTCCGCTCCGGTACAGGCGCCCGCCGTGCCCGGACGGGTCGGGCACGAACGCCCCCGCCGTCGCCGCGGCGTTCCCGGTGTAACCGCGGGCCAATCCGTCCCCGCCGGTATACAGCTCGCCGGTCACGCCAATCGGCGCGGGCCGCCCGCGCTGGTCGAGGACGTGCACGGTGGTGTGCTGGATCGGGCGACCGATTGGCACCGTCGCCCCGACCTGGCTCGGGTCGGTCATGACATGGCATGCGGTGAAGGTGGTGTTCTCGGTCGGGCCGTAGCCGTTGACCAGGGGCTGCCCGCGGCGCGCCGCGAGCACGGCGCGCACTGTGTCCGGATTGAGCACGTCGCCGCCCGCCAGGACAACGGGGACGGCGGCGATCGCGTCGATATCCGTCTCGGCCAGCTGGTGGAACAGTCCGGCGGTGAGCCAAGCGACCGTCACGCCGGCGGTGCGCAGCAGCGACGCGACATCCGACAGCCCGAGCGGGCCGGGCGGCGCGATCACGACCGTGGCGCCGGTCAGCAGCGCGCCCCAGATTTCCAGCGTGGAGGCATCGAACGCGACCGGGGCCAGGTGGAGCAGCCGCTCGCCGGGACCGAGGGAGGCGAACGTCGGATCGCTGATGAGCCGGATGACGGCGCGCTGCGGCACGGCGACGCCCTTCGGCACGCCGGTCGAGCCTGAGGTGAAGCTGATGTAGGCCAGGCTCAGCGGATGCGAGATGTCCGGAGGTGCAGCGCGCTCATCGGCGGCCAGAGCGAGCTCCTGGTCGACGCGGACCATGTCCGCGCCCGCCAGCTGGGGCATCGCGGCGGCGGTCTCGGCCGTGACCAGCACGAGCCGGGCACCCGCAGCGGCGATCATGGCGGCCACGCGGAACGCCGGGCTGCCGATGTCGATGGGCAGGTAGGCGCCGCCGGCTTTCAGCACGGCCAGTAGGGCGGCGACGAGGTCGGTGCCGCGCTCCATCGCCACCCCGACCGGTACATCCGCGCCCACGCCGCGGCGGCGCAGCAGCCAGGCCAGTGCGTTACTGCGCCGGTCGAGCTCGGCGTAGGTTACGGAGGCGGCGCCGAAGACCAGCGCCGTCGCGTCAGGGTTCCTGGCGACCTGGGCCGCGAACAGCGCGGGGACGGTAGCGTCCGCGGGGTAGGCGGCGCGGGTGCGGTTCCGCCCGGCGACCACGTCCGGCGCGCGGCAGACCTTGGCAATCAGCTCGGTCACCGGCCTGGCGTCGGTCACCGCTGGCCCGCGGCTCCAGGAGTCGAGCAGCCGCGACTCGGAGTCGGTGAGCAGCCGCAGCCTGCCGATCTGGGTTGCCGGCCTGGCCAGGGCATCGGTGAGCAGGTTCAGGTAGTGCGTGACCATCCGGGACATGGTGGCCTCGTCGAACAGGTCGGTCGAGTGCTCCCAGATCAGGCTCAGGTCGTCGTCCTCGGGCCGGGGCTCCCGGCCAAGCCGCTGCGCGGCCCGCGGCACCACGATCACGTTGAGGTCGGACTTGGCCGAGCCGTTCGCGCGCTCGGTGACAGCGCCGGTGAGCCCGCCGAAGTCCAAGTCGGGCACGGCGGAGTCGTGGAAGCTGAACATGACCTGGAAAAGCGGAGTGCGCGAGGGGTCGCGGGCTGGGCCGATCGCGTCGATGAGGGCGTCCACTGGGGTGTCCGACCAGGCCAGCGCGTCGACGACGGTCCGCTGCACCTGGTCGAGCAGGTCTGTGAACGACATCTGGCCGCAGACCTTGGTTCGCAGGACCAGGATGTTGACGATCATGCCAAGCAGCGGTTCGAACTCGGGCAGGCTGCGGTTCGCCGCGCCGGTACCCACGAGCAGGTCCTGTTGACCGGTGTAGCGGTACAGCAGCGCCGCGAAGCCCGCGTACATGGTCGAGAACAGCGACACCCGGTGCTTCCGGCTGAACGAGCGCAGCACGCGGGACAACTCGGCCGGAACCTTGATCCGCGGCGCCGCGCCGCGGAAGCTCATGACCGGCGGCCGCGGGTGATCGGCCGGCAGCTCCAGGATGTCGGGTGCGCCGGCTAGCAGAGAGGTCCAGTGGTCCACGTGAGCCCTCAGTACCTCGCCCCGCATCCACTCCCGCTGCCAAAGCGCGTAGTCCGCGTACTGGACGGCGAGATCGGGAAGTGGCGAGGGCTGACCGGTCGCGAAGGCCTGGTAGAGGGCGCTCAGCTCGGACAGCAGCACCGCCAGCGACCAGCCGTCGTGCACGAAGTGGTGCTCCACGTGGACGAACGTGTTCTCGCCCCCCGCGTGGCGCAGCAGCAGCCAGCGCGCTAACGGCGGCCTGGTCAGGTCGAACGGCTTGCGCAACTCCGAGGCGATGACCTTCTCGGCGTGCTCGGCGGGGACGTCCAGCACCCGCAGCGGCGCCCTCGCCGTCGTGACCGGCCGCTGCATCGCGGCCCCGTCGACCGTGACGAACGCGGTCCGCAGGATCTCGTGCCTGCGCACGATCTCGTCGAGCGCGGCGCGCAGCGCCACGGTGTCCACCTCGCCGTGCAGCGACACCGTGGCCTGGAAGTTGTAGGCCAGGTTACCCGGTGACAGCTGCTCGAAGAACCACACCCGCTCCTGCTGCAGCGACAGCGGTGTCGGCCGTTCCCTGCGGCCCGGGCGGACCGGCGGCCTGGTCGGCGCCGTCGGCGGGGAGTCCGGCTTCAGGCTGGCCACCGTGGTCTGCTGGCCGGCCCGCTCGTCGACGATGGCGGCGATCGCGGCCACCGTGCGGGCGCGGAGCAGGTCAGCCAGGCTCACCGTGGCCTGCAGCTCGGCGGCGATCTGGGCAGCCAGCCGCCCGACAAGCAACGAGGTACCGCCGAGGGCGAAGAAGTCGTCATCGGCGCCGACCTGCCCGCCCCCGAGCAGCCGGGCCACGATCGCGGCCACCGCGTCCTCGGTCGGCGTGCGCTGCGCCGCGGCCACCTCGGCCAGGCCTGCGGCCGCCCGGCCGGGCGCGGGCAGCGCGGCGCGGTCCACCTTGCCGTTGGGCGTCATCGGCAGCGCGGGCAGCACAACGATCGCGGCGGGCACCATGTAGCCGGGCAGCCGCGACGCGGCGAACCCGATCAGCTCGGCGGGCGCGGCGTCCGCGGCAACGTAGCCGATCAGGCGCGGGTCAGCGGGACCGGATCGCTCGGCGGCCACGAAGGACTCCCTGACCGCCGGATGCTGCCGCAGCACCGCGGCCACCTCGCCCGGCTCGATCCGGAACCCGCGGATCTTGACCTGATCGTCGAGCCTGCCGAGGTACTCGAAGGATCCGTCGGCCCGGCGGCGGACCTTGTCGCCGGTCCGGTACATCCGCCGCCCAGGGACCGTGATGTCAGGCGCGAAGGACCTGGCCGTGGCCGCCGGGTCGCCCAGGTAGCCGCGGGCCACGCATGCTCCTGCGAGGCACATCTCGCCGGGCTCGCCATCGGGCACCGCCTCAAGGCCGTCGAGCACATAGCAGCGCACGCCGTCGATGGGAACCCCGATCGGTGGCGGCACGGGGCCGGCCGGCAGCACCGGAGCGGTCGTCACGCCCACCGTGCACTCGGCCGGCCCGTAGAGGTTGACCAGAGTGAACGGCAGGCCGGGCGGCACGCCGCGGTGGAGCGCCGAGCCGCCTGTGTGCATCAGCCTGAGCACGGTGTGGGACGGCCACCGCTCGTCGAGCACCGCCTCAGCCAGCGGCGTGGGCAGGAACGTCGCGGTGATCTGCTCGTCAGCCAGCCAGGCGACGAGGTCTGACGGCGAGGTGCGCACCTGCGCGGGCGGCACCACCAGCGTCCCCCCGGCGGCCAGGGTGGGCCAGGTGTCCCAGACCGACACGTCGAACCCAGGGCTGCACAGCAGCGTCGTCCGGTCCTGCGGACCCAGCGGGTAAGCCTCCTCGCGCCAGCGCATCAGGTTCGCGAGGCTGCCGTGGCTGACCGCGACGCCCTTGGGCCGGCCCGTCGAGCCCGACGTGAAGATCACGTAGGCCAGCGCGGCGTCATCCGGCCTGGCCGGCGCCGCGGGGGGTTCCGAGGGTACCTCAGCCAGGTCGACGACTTCACGATCGTCGCCGAGCGGCGCGCCACCTGACAGCAGCGGGCTGGTGCTGACCACGGCAGCCGCACCCGACAGCGCAAGCAGCTCGCTTGTCCGCGCGGCCGGGTGGGCCGGATCGAGCGGCAGGTAGGCAGCGCCGGCCAGCAGCACGGCAAGCTCAGCGACGACGAGCTCGGCGGACCTGTCGGCGTAGACAGCCACCACGTCATCAGGTCCGACCCCGCGCCGGGCGAGCCTGGCAGCCAGGCCCGAGGCGTGCCTGGCCAGCTCCAGGTAGGTCAGCCGCAGGCCGCCGTCCTGCACGGCGATCGCATCCGGCGCCTGCGCGATGCGGGATCGGAAGTCGTCGAGCACCATCACGCACTGTCCTTCGCTAGTAGCCGGTCGATCGAGGGTGCCGGTGGTCAGGCCGCCCGTCGCCTCATGACCCGGCGGCCTGCTCCATCGCGCGGCGCAGGCTAAGCGGGCGCATGTCGGTCCAGACCTCGTCGATGTGGGCAAGGCAGTCCGCCTTGAGGCCACTGAAGCCGTCGCCGCGCCAGCCGGGAGGCATGTCACGGTCGGCTGGCCAGATCGAGTACTGCTCCTCGTCGTTGAGCACCACGAGGTAGGTCTGGGTGTCGTCGTCGTCCATGTCGCTTCCTCTGAGTCGTTCCTTGTTCTCGTCGAGTCGATGTGACGGTCACGCCCCGCTGGCCACGGCGGGTGATGACTCAAGTACGGGCGTCCCCGGCGCCCTGTCCCCTACCGCGCGCAGCCGCGGGTTGGCGGCCCCGATCAGCGTCGTGACCAGCACGGCCAGGCCGAGCAGCAGGAACAGCGGCAGCGCGTAGTGGAAGGTCAGGACCGCGCGGTGCGCCGGGGCGCCAGTGACGCATTCGTCGGTCGGCGCGACCCGGCGCAGGATCGTCAGGCGTACCAGCGGCCCCTGGGTCAGGTCGAATCGCTCCCGCGGGTCTGCCCGCAGGAACGACTCGAACGGGTGGTCCGGCCCGCTGGCCTGCGGCTGTGCCAGGTCGCGCCACCGGATGTCGATCGACGCGTCCGGGTCGATGACCTGAACCAGCCCGTCCCCGTCGTCTATGCGGAACACCGTGCGCACGATCGGATGCAGCCGCGCGGCGACGTGCCGTGCCGCCTCGAACGGCGCCCGCTCCAACGGGCCTGTCCAGTCGAGGGTCGCCTGGATGATATCGACACCGTCGTCAGGGAACCGCAGGTAGTTGAGGATCATCCCGTGCTGAGCTGGTAACACCGGGTCCGGCGACCCGGTCGGCGCAACTGCGGCCCTGAGCGCGGGGAAGCCATCTGCTCCCATCGGCAGCCGAGTCAATCGGCACCGGCCTGATCATGGTCGCGCATCCAGCGACGCAGCGACGCGGGCCGCATGTCGGTCCAGGTTTCGTCCATGTTCGCCAGGCGCTCGTCCTCGGTACCGGTGAATCCGTCTCGACGCCAGCCCGCTGGCAGGTCTCGCTCCGCTGGCCAGATCGAGTGCTGCTCCTCGTCGTTGACCACGACCGCGCGCAGCCGCGTCTGGCGCGCATCAGGCATCAGCTACTCCTTCGGCATCAGGAGGCGCCCGTGCTGGCCAGCAGTTGCTCGCGCATGACGAACTTGCGGACCTTGCCTGTCGGCCCCACCATGATTTCGTCGTCGGAGATGGTCACGATCCGCCGCGGCACCGCCGCCGCTACCTCGCCGAGCGCAGTGCGGACCTCGCCGTCGCGGTCGAGCGCGGGATCGGCGTCCGCCGCGAGCAAGAGCAGCACGTCGATGACGAGCCTGCCGTCGTTCGCGCGGGCCGCCAGGACCGTGCAGTCGCGAACGTCCGGGCAGCGCTTGAGTATGCGCTCCTCGGACAGCGCGGTATAGAGCCAGTTCCCGGCGCCGAGGTCGACCGCATCGCTGGCGCGATCCATGTGATAGAAATAGCCGTCCTCGTCGCGGTACATCAGGTCGCCGGTCAGGTAATAGCCGTTCAAGCGGCTGCGGAACGTGCTGGCCGAGTCGTTCCAGTATCCGATCGCCAGCGTCGGCGACTTCATGGCGACCTGCCCCACCTCGCCGGTCGGAACCTCCTGGCCGGTTCGCGGGTCCACCAGGATGATCTCGGCGAACGGGACCGGCTTGCCGACGCAGCGGTTGTAGCGCTCGCTGCCGAGGCGGTGGCTGATCTGGAACCCGCCGTAGCCCATCTCCGTGGAGCCGAGCGTGTCGTTGAACCGGGAGCCGGGCAGGCTGACGATGCCGTCCTTGCGGTAGGCGTGGTGGCTGCCGACGGCGACCAGCCGGCGTATGTGCGCTTCATGTGCGCAGTCCCCGCTGTTGGACCATATCCGCACAGAGCTGACATCGCGAGTTGTCAGGTCGAAGCGGGCAAGCTCAGACCACGTGACGGCGAAGCCGAAGACCGCGGTCGGGCGCCAGCGCTCGATGGCGTCGATGATCACCTCGCCGCTGCGTGCGAACGCGCCGCCCTGCTGCGACAGGCACAGCAGCTCGTATCCGTTGCACAGGGCCTCGTTGATGATGATGACGCCGGCCGTGTGCGCCTGCGGGAACACCGACATCTCGCGCACCGGGCCGGTCTGGCGGGGCTCGGTCAGCCGGACCGCCCGCACGGCAGCGAACAGGCTGTGGTGGGAGTGCACCACAGCGGCCGGCATGCGCGTCGTGCCGGACGAGTGCGTGATGGCCACCGGATCGTCGGGGTGGTGCCGGTAGTGGGCCGGCGCACGGGACGGATCACCCGTTCCGGTCTCGGCCGCGTCGCCGATGATCGGCACGCCGAGGTCGTGGGCGGCCAGCTCGGCGTGGTCGGCGTCGATGATCATCCCGACGCCGCGCAGCCGCCGGATGTACTCGGCGGCGATCTGGACCGGCATGTTCCCGTTCATCAGGGCGGGTATCGCCCCGAGCCAGGTCAGCGCGAAGAAATTGAGGAACACGTCGGCCCCTGATGTCACGTAGACCGCGACCGGGTCGCGCCGCCCTATGCCGTGCCGGGCGAACCATTCGGCCCGAGCGGCTACCCGCTCTGTCAGCGTGCGCAGCGACAGCGGCGTCCACGCCGCGATCGCGTCGACGTGGGTATCGAACGTCACCCGCGGCATGTCCATGTCGGCGCCATGCTCGGCAAGCCTGAGCAGCACGTTGCCGGCACCGAGTTCGGTGTCCGCGGCCAGGACCGCGCGAAGGTCGCTCGCACTCACCGTTCTGCCTCCGGTCTTTTCTGCCTCAACGGCCAGTCGCGAGGCGCGGTCATGCGATCTCGCGGCTGAACAGCCGTGACGACAGCACCACGGCCACCACGGCCAGCCCGGTCAAGATGAGGCTCGCCTGCCAGACAACCTGGGTGCCGATGTGGCCTAGGAAGATCGCCCGCATGCCATTGGCGCCCCAGGCGAACGGGTTCCACAAGGCGACGTCCCGTACCCACAGCGGTGCGACCGAGAGCGGGATAAGGACCCCGGCCAGCAGCGCCAGCGGCTGGGCCACCCCGTTGACCAGGTTGACGAGCGTGTTCTCGTTGGGCACGAAGAGCGCCAGGGCGTACGAGATCGAGACGCCCAGCAGCACCATCATCGACAGCAGCACGAGAGCGAACAGTAGGTTGGCCACCGGCACCCGCAGGCCGAGCACGAGAGCGGCCACGGTGACGACGAGCGCCTGGAACCCGATCAGCACGACGGTCATCAGCTCCCGTCCCAGCAGCAGGCCGACGCGGCTGAGCGGCGTGACACGAAACCGGGTGATGACTCCCTTGCGCATCGCGGCGAGCAGGGCGAATCCGGCGTACATGCCGCTGAACAGGCCCATGGCGCAGAACAGCGAGGGCACGTAAACCTGATAAGCGTCGCTGTAGGTGGAGACGCCCATGACGGACTTGAGGAACGGGGTGAAGAAAGCCAGGTAGGTGAGGGGCTGCAGCAGCGTGATCGCGATGCTGACCGGGTTGTGCACCAATTGCCCGACCTCATACTGGAAGGTCAGCCACGTATCGCGGGCGAGCTTCATAGCTGCTGCCTTTCCTCCCTTTCCGATTGCCGGTCAGTCAGCAAGAGTTCGGCCGGTCTTGGCCAGGAACACGTCGTCGAGGCTCGGTCGGCGGGTCTCTATCGCTCCTGGCTCGATCCCCTTGTTGCTCAGCGCGCGGATGATCTGCGGCATGGCCGTGGCGCCGCTGTCCACATAGAGCCGCAGTGTGTGGTCGATGGCCTCGCAGGAGTACACGCACGGCTGTTCGGCAAGGATCTTGGATGCTTCGAGCATGGTGGCCGGCTCCGGTGCGCCAGCGGTGTCAGGCGCGGCCAGGTCAACGACGACGACGTCGCCGGAGATCTCGCGCTTGAGATCCGACGGGGTACCCTCGGCGACGATCAGCCCGACATCGATGATCGAGATCCGGTCACATAACGCGTCGGCCTCGTCCAGGTAGTGCGTGGTGAGGAAGATCGTCATGCCCTCGTCGCGGAGCCTGCGCACCTCCTGCCACATGCGAGCCCGGCTCGGCGGGTCCAGCCCGGCTGTCGGCTCGTCCAGGAAGATGACTTGGGGTGAATGAATGACACCGAGCGCGACATCGAGGCGCCGACGCTGCCCGCCGGAGTAGGTGCCGATCCGGCGGTCGGCGAAGCCCTCAAGCTGGAAAGCCACGATGGCGGCCTCAGCCAGGCTCTTCGCGGTGGACTTCGAGACGCCGCACATTCGCGCTTGATGCACCAGGTCGCGCCGTGCGTTGGACTGATCGTAAGTGCCACTGGTCTGCGCCACAAAGCCAATGCGCTGCCGCACTTGCGCGGGGGCGTGCCGGAGGTCCACTCCGGCGATCGTGGCGTCGCCGCCGTCCGGGCGAATCAGCGTGGCCAGCATCCGAAGGGTGGTGGTCTTCCCGGCTCCGTTGGGACCGAGGAAGCCGAAGATCTCACCGCGCTGCACGGCGAAGTCGACGCCGCGAACCGCCTCGACACTAGTGACCTTGCGGCCACGCCTGGTCCGGTATGACTTGCGCAGACCCCTGGCCTCAATCATCGAGCCTCCCGGTGGGAAGCAAGCCGGGTGCCGCCGAAGACGGGCGATCGAATGGCCGCGGCGGCGCGCGCCATTCGGTTCGAGAGCGCTGGCCCGAGCCGCGCCATCGGCTCAGGCAGCAGCATCTGTCGATGACGGGAGTCCATTTCGACCGCCTCGATCGGGCCATCGACGAACGATCCCCAGCTCTCCAGCTTCTCGGCCAGCGTTGGCGGATTGCGGGTGGCGGAAAAGAACAGCACGGGACAGTGCACGCGGCCCGGCCGGTGGACGCGCGCCACCGCGACGTTGTTCCTGATCACGCGCTGCAGCGCGAGCAGACGCTGGTCCGGCCACCCGTCAAGGCCTAGACCCGGTCGGCGGCGCACCAGTTCAAGCATCCGTTCCTCGGGCGCCGGCTCGGTTGGGCTCACCGCGGGCACGTACCCGAACTGGGCGAGAACGAGGTTGTAGATCGCCCAGGGCTCGACCTCGATCGCGTCGAGGTCGACCAGAGTCGAGTCCAGAATGACGAGCAACCCGATCTGCTGATCGCGGCGCTCGAGTTCCTCCGCTATCGCGAAGGCGATGTTCCCGCCCAGTGACATGCCGAGCAGATGGTAGGGACCGGAAGGCTGCGTCATCCGGATCTGGTTGGCGTAGTCGCGCGCCATCTCCTCGATGCTAGTCGGCAGTGGCTCGGGTCGTCGCAGGCCACGGGCCTGCAGGCCATAGAGCGGGTACCTGGCGTCGACGTGCGGGAGCAGGGCCAGATAGCACCAGCTCAGGCCCACCAGGGGATGTGCGCAGAAAAGGGGCGGGCCATCGCCGCCGACTCGCATCGGCATGACCAGATCGAGGATGCCGCCCGCTGCCTTGGCCGTCGCGCGGCTCAGCCGCAGGGTCTGAACGTCTTCAGCCGCGGGCAGCCCCCCTGCCGCACGCGCGGGCGCCGCTGCCGGAGGCCCGCCCGCCGCGGGCTCGCCGGGGACCCGTGCCGACGGCTCCGACGCGCGGGTCCGCGCGGGCTCGGGCGTGCCGCGCAGCAGACGAGGCACGTCATCGTCCATCCGCGCCCTCCGGCTAGGATGCTGGGGATGATCCGATGCTAGCCCAGGCCGGCCGGCCCGCCTAGATGTCGCCATCGCCGGCGTCAACTACCGGCCAGCAGCCAGCGCGACCAGGTGTGCGGCCGCGGCGCCAGTTCCCCCAGCCGCAGAGAACTCCTCGCCGATCCGGCGCGCGTGCGCGCGGTAGCCCGGCTCGTCGAGTACGGCCGTCACGGCAGCGGCGAGCTGCGTCGGGGTCGCCTCCGAGAACGAGACCGCAATACCAGCCCCCGTCCGCGTGACATGCTCGGCCGTGACCGGCTCGCCGAGACGTATCGGCGCGACGACCAGCGGCACGCCGTGAGCGAGCGCCTCGTTGACCGTGCTCTGCCCGGCCTGGCAGATCACCGCGTCGAGGCGTGGCATGAGATCGAGCATCGGGACCCGCGGGGCGACCAGGACGTGTGGCGGCGGATCCGGCACCGAACCGGCCGGGGCATTGAGCACCGCTTGCACCCGGCTTGCCATCGGCTCCAGCGCCGCCATCATCCGCGCGAAGAAGCCGCGCACCAGATGCGCGGCCATCAGGTGCGCGGACACGGTGCCAGCGGTGACAAGCACATGCCGCCGACCAGGATCCCACCAGTCCCAGCCGAAGCCGGGGTCGGTGCGGCGCGAGCCGAGCGCGGCCCCGACCAACACCCAGTGTTCCGGCATGGGCGCCGTCCCGGTCAGCCCCCGGGTGGTCGTCGCGATCACCAGGTACGGCGAGAAGCGCAGGTCGAGACCATCGTCAGCGGGCAGGTCGGCGGTCTCCCACGCCCGCGCCAGCTTCGAGCGGATCCACTCCTGCAGGCCGGGCTCGGCTGGCGGGGTGAGCTCGAGCACGCCGGAACACAGGGTCGCCCACCGCACGCCCTGCTGGTACGCCGCTAGGGCGCCGGCCAGCGCGTACTGGTCAGCGAGTACAACGTCGGGCTGGTTCTCAGCCACGGCGCGCTCTACCGGGCCCTGGATGAAGCGGTTGAGCGGCATCACGTACTCATCCCACAGCTCCCGCACCGCGGCTGTGCCCATATGGACGGGTTGGCGGAAGGAGCGCTTGCCGGTCGGATAGATCGTCACGTCCGGTCTGACGAGCGGGCGCAGGTCGCTTTCGGGCCCGCACCAGGCCACGTCGTGCCCCGCGGCGGCAAGCGCGTCGCCGATGGCCACGGCAGGCAGGACGCGGGCTATGAGCGGAACGACGACGAAAAGGAACCGGGCCATGCCATATCGTGACACACATTGAGCTTTCCTCACCAAGGGTGAGCAGGACAGGCAGAGCATAAGGGGACATCAAGGCAGACACGCGGGCATAAGCGGAGATCGCCGGGAAGACGCGGAGCCCCGGTAGAAGAGGTTCCGCGAAAGATCACCCGCTACCGGGAGGAGGTCCTGGAGCGCGCGCTGGCCGAGGGTCCCCCGTACCTGAGTTTTTTTCCCGGCCTCGGTCCGCATCGACGATCTTGCCGTCCAGGATCAGTCGCAAGGGCGAGACGATCGATGTGTGGTATTCGGGGAAGACCCATGATTTCGGCGGGAACATCCAAGCGTTGTTCACCCCGCGTGGCATCCCACTGTGGGGTCTCCGATGCGCTTCCCGGCAATGTCCATGACCTGGCCGCCGCCTGCGGGAACGTCCTCAGCGTGCTGCGGCCGTTCCCGGCGGGCCTGCCCGCGCTGGCTGACCCCGGCTACGAAGGCGCAGGCTACGGTATTCACGGCCCGGTCAGGAAGCCCGCCGGGGTCAAGGAGCTGGGCCTCAGCACCCGGGCGCGCAACGCGCCGCTCCGCTCGGCGCGCGGCCCGGGCGAGCGCGGCTTCGCGCTTTTGACCCAGCGCTGGAAAACGCTCCAGCATGTCACCGCCGGCCCAGGGAAAATCGGCCTCATCGCAAAGGCGACGCTTGTCCTAGTGCTATTCGAACACGAGATGATCACATGAAAGTCGTTGGGAAACCTCATTGACATTCCCGGCGCATCTTGATGCGGTAGCGCCATGACCGCGCTGGAGGCTGTGTCGGTGTACTTGCCGCCGGTCCGGATACCCATCGAGAGCCTGGCCGGCTCGTTCGGCCTGACCGACATGCAGGTCAAGGTGTTCCGGCGGTTTCATGGGCTGAGGGAAGTCGGCCGCGACCCGGACGCGTCGCTGTTCGACATGCTGATGAAGGCGGCCGCCGGGCTGGATGCGCTGCGTGGCCAGGAGCACCGCGTCCGGTACGTCCTGTACGCGCGGACAATGCCCGTGGTCGCGCCGTACCCGGTCAACCCCCTGCACGAGGTCTGCCGCGCGCTCGGGCTCGACCACGCGCTGGCGTTCACAGTCACGCACCAGTCGTGCGCCAGCGGCTTACTGGCGATCGACATGGCCGGCCGGCTGCTCGCCGCCGACACGGCGGACGGGCAGGACGGCCAGGCGGGGCCGCTCGCGCTCATCCTCAGCGGTGAGAAGGCGTTCACCCGCGAGGCCCAAGTGTTCACTGACACGACTATCTTCGGCGAGGGCGCGTCCGCGTGCCTGGTCAGCGCGTTCGGCGCTCGCGACCGACTGCTCGCGTACGCGGCCAATGTGCGGGGCGAGTTCGACAGCGTCACTGGTGAGAACGACCCGCGGCTGCAGCGCGAATACCGCCCCTCGCTCGCTGAGGTGATACGGCAGGCCCTGGACGAGGCAGGCCTGACGCTCGATGACATCCGTGTCGTACTGCCGCACAACGTCAACCTGGTGACCTGGCAGCGGATGTGCATGCTGCTCAAGTTCCCGCTCGACCGGGTGCTGCTGGACAATATCCCTACCAGCGGCCACGTTTTCTGCACGGATGCATTCGCCAACTACAAGACCGCATGCGAGCGCGGCCTGCTGCAGCCAGGCGACCGCTACCTCGCCGCCGCGGTCGGCGCCGGGGGCGGGGCGACGTTCGCGGCGATGGCGTTCGAGCACTGACCGAGCAAGCCGAGGAGGCGCGACATAGCAGCTGAAGAAACCGGCCTGGACGGTGAGTTCCGGCAGCGGGTGGTCGACACGATGACCACGGTGCTGGCTGAGTTACTGGACCGCCCCGAGCCGATCACCGAGGACATGCGCCTGATGGAGCTCGGGCTCAGTTCCACGTTCGGGCTCGAGCTGCTGCTCCGGCTGGAAGACCAGCTGCTGATTCTCATCGACGTCGAGCTGATGGACCAGGATCAGATGAAAACGGTGGGCGATCTGGCGACGTTCGTCGCCGGCCATTCCCGGCCAGGTTAGCCGCCGTGTTCGTCGCGCGCGCACCGACTAGACCGCCACTTCGCCGTGACCTCCACCTGGTACGAGCCGTGCGCCGTACCTTCACCGGGCCTGCCGAGTTCCTCGCCGATCCGGGGAACCGTGCCCGGGTCGGCGAGTACCTGGCGGATATGGTCAGGCCCTACGCGCGCGAGGTGCCGGCGGCCCTTTTCGGCGAGCCGCCATCACCAGCACTCGGCCATTCGTACGGGGAGATGGCCGAAGCGCTGATCGGGTCAGTCGTGTCTGCAGACGAGCCTGTTGACCTGCTGATACTGGCGTTCTCCATCCACGACCTGTGGCCTGGTCGGCAAACCGCCGCGTATCTCAGCCACGTCACTCCGGGCGCGCCGATGGCGTTCGCTATCTGTGACCAGGGCTCGGTGGCGGCCTTCAGCGGCCTGCGGATTGCCCGCGAGTACGCTTTGTCGGCCGGAATCCGGCGGGCGCTGCTGATCGTCGTCGAGCAGGCGGCTCTCCCGTACAGCTGCCCGGTAACGTTGCCATCGCAGCACCGGGGTGTCGCCATGCTGTACGGTGACTGCGCGATGCCGCAGGCCCGCGTCATCGACGTGCGCCAGCATCCGGGCGTTGCGCCCGGCGGTGCCGCCGGCCTCGCCGCCGCTGACCTCACCGAGCTGGCAGCCAGCCACCACGAGGTGGGGCTGGTGCTCAGTGACGCACTAGCCGCGGTATGGACCGCGCCCGCCGCCGGGCGGGTGCGGGTGATGCCGCTCGGTCAGCCGTCTACCGAGGTCTGGTGGGGGCTCATCGACGAACTCACCAGCGACGCGGGCCACCCGGACCTTCTGGTGGTCGCCGACTACGATCCCGGCCTGCGCTATCTGTGCCTGACCGCCTTCGACACCGGACCGCGCTCTAGCTAGGCTGAGCCGTACGGCCGTCGTAGCGGGGAAGCACCTTGGTCGGCGCGGCCGGGTCGAATGCCGCCTCGACGGCAACCTCCTCCACGCTGCGCAGTAGCGCCTCGACCTGCGCGTTGGTGAGGCACCACAGGTCGCACTTCAGGTACAGCGACAGGACGTCTGGCCGGTTCAGGATGATGATGCTGACCTGCTCGTGCAGGTGATCCAGGGGGGCAAGCCAGGCCAGTGAAGTCTCTGTCAGCCTCTGCCCGACCTGCTCCGGGGTCACGTCGCCGAGGTTGGCCTCCTCAGCTGCGCGCCTGACCATCGCGCGCTGGTCGTTGACCCGGCAGCTGACCCTGGCCGAGTAACCGCGTTCGGCGTCCGACCGCGCGAAGACCTCCTTGAGCTCATCCGGATCATAGTAGGCGCGCATGCCGGCGGTCAGGGAGGCGCTGCGGGTCTGCGCGACCACCTCATCGATCGAGGTGTCCGTGACGTCGATGGTGACCACCGAGTTCTGCGCGATCGGGGCGAAGACGTCGGCTAGGCCCGGCCTGAACCGGTTGCTCACCATAACGTTGATCGTCAGTGGATGCGCCCCGGTGGCGCGCCCGATGGCCGTCGCGATAACGGCGAGCGTCGCCCGCGAAGCGTCGGTCCCAGTGCGCTTGGCGATGGCCAGTATGGCCAGGTGTGCCGCGGACGAGTTGAACCGGACCTGCCAGTACCGCTGCCCCGCATGCCCCCGCGGGTGGGTGGGCTCGCCGAACGTCAGCGCCGGGATGTGGTGTAGCTGAGATTCCCAGTACCGCATCGCGCGGCCGCTGAGCTGGCGAAGTTGCGGCGCCTGCTCGCTTCGGGCAACGTCGAGAATCTGCGGGCGCCGCGGATCGCTGGCCGCGCGGCTGGCCATCTCGCCCCGCCTCAAGTCGTAGAGGAGCAACATGTTCGCTGCGCCGTCGGCAGCCAGATGGGAGAGTACCCAGACCAGGTGCAGACAGACGCCGTGCTGCCTGAGCACCGCCATCCGCAGCGGCCAATCGCGATGGAAGTCGAACGGCGCGAGCGGCCAAGTGGCTATGAGATCGTCTATGTATCGCGCCGTGTCGGCCCGATCGGCGTCATCGGGGATCGTCAGGATGTCCAGGCCGGTCTGCCCCGACCCGGCTACCTGCTGGTATGGGCGGTCTCCGGGGCCGGTTCTCAGTTGCGTCCGCAGGGCGGCGTGCCGAAGGATCAGCCCGCTCAGCCGATCCGCCGCGTCCTCGACGGTGCTGCCCTCAGGAAGCGTGATCGTTCCGTGCATGCTGAACTGGCTGCCGCTGTTCTGCATATCCTGCAAGATCGCCTTCTGGCCCCAGGTCAGCGGCGCGGTGCCAGCCTCTGCTCCAGTGAACTGGACGACCATCCGGTCCTGGCGGGTCTGCTCGAACATACCTGATTCTGGCCGACTGCCGACAGCACGTGTCAATTCCCTCACCGGATCCGCCGAGGCGCGACCATTGTTTGGCGCAGCCGGTCTTCATCGTCAGCACGTGGGCCGGACACTACGACGTAGCGATATTCCGCCCGTGAACATAACCTAGAAAGACTGAAAACGACATAGGCTGACACGGCACTTTCCGACGAAGGAGCCAGCGCAGTGGGAAACGCAGTAGTGCATTTCGAGGTCGGCGCCGCAGATGACGGGCCGCTGGTGGCGTTCTACGGAGAGCTATTCGGCTGGGGACTGCAGGGCTTCTCCGGCGGCGGTTACACGATGATCGACACTCGCGGTGGCGGCGGGATCAATGGCGGTATCGGCAAGAGCCAGACCGGCGAGCCGTGGTCGACCTTCTACGTCGAGACGGACGATCTGCAGGCGACGCTCGACAAGGCGAATTCGCTCGGCGGCACGACCGTCATGCCGGTCACCAACTTCGGCGGGGCGGTGACCTTAGCCATGTTCAATGACCCAGATGGTCTGCTGGTTGGCCTGGTGCGGGCACCTGCCGAGCCCTCCCAGGGGGACGAGCCAGCCCCGTCGGCTGGTTCGGGCAATCCGGTTACCTGGTTTGAGGTCATGGGATCGGACGCGGCGCGGACGCAGCAGTTCTACGCGGACCTGTTCGGCTGGACGATCGACAACTCAGGTATCCCGGGCTACGCGGTGGTGGACACCGGCGCCGGCCGTGGCATCCAGGGCGGTCTCGGCGGGGGCGTGGAAGCCCGCTGGGCGACCGTCTACGCGAGGGTGTCCGACGTGGACCAGACCCTCAGCCGCGTCGAGAAGCTCGGCGGGTGGCGCAGCTCGGATCCAGGGGTGACCGAGCTCAAGAGCGCCGCGCGCGCCGCGCTCTACGGGTCCGCCGATGACCACATGAAGACCGATGCGTTCCGCGACCCGGCGGGAAACGTCTTCGGTGTCTACCACCGCGGCTGACCGATCGCCTACCGTGATCCAGCAGTTTTCACCAGTTCCGCAATGGGCCGCGTGCGATCACGTCACCGAGGCAGGGTGCCGGGACGTGCTCGACGACAGCGAGCGCGCCCGCGCTGCCGCATTTCCCGAGCCCGCAAGGAGGCGGTCGTCAAGGCGGCCGGCGGCCGCCTCTGGTCCAATCTGAAGATCGCGGTTCTCAGCCACGATGTCGTCAGCTGCGCCGAGCCAGCGAGCCCGCATCGGGTGGCAGACGTCACGGCGCCGACGAGCTTTCGCGCCGCGGTGGCGCTGACCGGCGCCGCGCCGTTCGTCATGGAGGCCGTCGGCCGGCCGAGGCGGGAACGGCACCAGCGATGGTCAGCTAGCGGGCCGCAGCTCGATCTGGTGCATTAGCCACGCCAGTACCAGCGGAGTCGATCGGCTCCGATACCTGCTCCGGCTGGCGGTCACCCTAGGTGGCGAGCATCGCGACGATGTCTCCGACCGCTGCGGCACGCCGGCACGGTCAGTGCGCCGAAGCGGGCTGGATCCGCAGCAAGACGTCGCGGCAGAACTCGCCGACGGTCATTCTGGTGAGCGTCTCGCTCTCGTCGTCGTCGAACTTCACCCCGAAACGGTCCTCCACCCGCACGACGAGCTCGGCGAGGGCGACCGACTCCACATCGGCGCCGGCCGGGCCGAGATCGGTGTCGTCATCGACGCCGTCGATGCTGTAGTTCATGTCCGTCAGCGAGTCGAGCACGAACTGGCGGATCTCATCGATCATGGTTGGCGCTTCCTTTCGGGAGAGGGTGGTTCGACACGACAGCCGGTCTGACCATCGACGCCGCCGGCGTCCTGCCTGACGGCGTGGGTAGTGGCGGTAGGCCGGCCGGGATACGCGCGCACCCGCTCGGTAATCTCGGCGAATGCCCGTAACTGGCAGCCGGTGGAGCGCTCGGCCGCCACGACGACCTGCGGCAGCAGCCGCTGGAGCGCGACGTCCGTCTCATACGGGGTGAGCACGCGGTCCATCAGGGACGCCTGCGCGCCGATCTACCATGAGGCGAGCAGATTGGTGATGAACGCGAGCGACGGCGCAAGGCACATCGCGACGGGGCCGCCGCGCCATAACCCGGCGTCAGCCAGGGCGCGGTGGCGCTCGGCCACGAGCCGGCGCAGCTCAGCCCGGCTGACAGGCTCGTCCAGGTGCAGTCACACATCGTCCGCAGCGCCCGCCAGCAGCACCTCGTCAACCCACTCCGGTTCCAACTGTGGGTACGCGCCTCCAGCCACCTGCGGGTACGCGCCTCCCGTCACCCGACCTCACCCTCTTCGCCCGGTAACGGCGTGTGGACCAGTTCCCGAAGACTGGTTGTTTGTTGGGCCAATTTATAAGGCACGGCAAATTGACCTTACTTGATCGGGCTCGTTTGACAAGAGTTCCGAAGCCACTTACACAGCAGACCCCGCTGGCAGGACTAGACCCAAAGCCGGACAGTTAACGGGTTTGTGCTGCTGTCAAGGCGTGTCGGTCATATGTGAAGCAGCGGAGCGCCGGTAGAGAGGTTTGTCCGCCAAGACCAACCTCACCTGGGAGCTCCGCCGTCTGCCCAGTTTGTCATCAACCGCATGGTCAAGGTGGCGGGGGGCCGGTTCGCTCCTAGCCATCTGGGGAGCTGACCCAGCTGATCCCGTTTCGAGATGGTCGACCATGCGCTGGCTGAAACCCGCACGGTTCAGGCCCGGATCCGGGGACCTGCCGTCGCGGGTCGTGGTGTACCTGCTGCTGGCCGTGTGCCTGTTTGAGGAAGTGGGCTACTGCGGGGGTGTGGCCGCAAGCTCACCGCCGGCCTGGAGGGGATGGCGGTGGCCGTCCCACCGCGGGGGCGTTATCGCAGGCCCGCCGCCGGGTCGGAGCCGGATACCCGCTGATCCGGGTCATGGTCCTCGTCCTGACCGTATCGGCGCGCGCGATCTCGTCAAGCGCGGCCAGGTAGCGGTCGGCGATGACGGTCCAGCCTCGGGCGCGCAGCATCCGGGCCAGCACGCTGGCCAGCGAAGTCTCCTTTTCACTCACCTTGCCGTCACCATGGCGGGTCCAGCGCCACCGCGACTCCCACCTGATCAGCTGCGGCGCCACCCGCTCTGCGAACACCGCGAACAGTGCCGGTCTCGTACGGTCTCCCAGAGCAACGCGGCCGCGTCGGACACCACGGACCGCGCTGCAGCCATCGGGTCCTCGGAGTGCCAGCGACGAACCGGTCGCCAAGTGAGCCCTCGGGCCATCGCGGCACGTCAGCCGGAACAGCCCCCCTGCCACCGCACCACGTCCGGCAGACCGCCGCTTCCCGCTCCGCCGGGCCGGATGACTACCGCAACCGGCACTACAACATCCACCGGCCGCACCGGACGCTGAAGCAATATCGGCCTGCCGGGCGAACCCGATCCCCTGCCGGAACGTACAAGTGTCCGCGTGCTGCGGCGGGACCCACTCGGCGGCATGATCCACGAATATGCCCAGGTCGCATGAGGTGACATAGTTCTCGGCACCCACAGGCTCTCCGAGGGCGAAGCCGCCGCCACGGTCGAGCCATCGCAGACCCGGCGTGACCGCCAGGAAGCGGACATCGCGATCTCGTGAAATCGACGAGTCAGCCGGGCCCTATCGCCGTGCCGATCAGGCCAAGCGGCGGGGAGCCCAGGTCGAGCAGAGCAGCATGAAACCTGCGCAGCGAGATGCCCCACGTATAGCGGCCATAGGTTGGGTCGAATGTCGCCCGCCGCGCCTCGGATAGCGCCGCGCGCCCGGCCAGATGTGTGTCGGCCTCAAAGCGGCGCGCTGCCTGGTCCACCGTCATTCCCTTCGTATGCACGCCGATGGCGCATGCCAGCCTGGTGACCCGAACTAGCGCCTCCAGCCAGACCCCGACCGCAAACCTCGGGTCGTCCGCGCAGAAGCCCTCTTCGACGCACAGTTCCTCGGCATAGTGCGCCCATCCCTCGATAAACGCTGCCGAATGCAGGATCCGGCGCACCTCGGTGGGCGCCCGTCTTAACGCCCGGCCGTGCGAGAAATGGCCTGGGGCCACTTCATGCACGGTAATGCAAGGCAGCGTGGTCGCGCTAAACACCTCCAGCCATTTCTCGGCTTCGGGCTCCGGCCAGGATTCGTCCGGCGGGGTGATCTGGTACCAGGACGGCCCATCTGGCTCGCCCGGAGCGTTCGCGCACATCAGCGCCATTCCCCAGCGCCGCGACGGCGGTGCGAGCCCGACGAGGCACTCACCATCGTTGTACGGCACGAGTCGGCGCTCGCGCGTGAACACGATCGCCTGCTCCGTCCAGTACCGTGCAGCGTCGAGAACGCCGTCGGCGTCCGGATGATCGCGCAAGAGTTCTCTGGCCACCTCAAGCGGCGGACGGCCCGGGTCGACCCTCGCGCAGCTTTCCGCGAGCCGGGCGGAAAGCCGGTCCCGTTCGGCGTCGGCTCGGTCCGCCAGCGTGCCGAGGTCAACTGGAATGTGCTCGCTGGCGGCGAGCAGGCGGCTCAGTCCGGCGCTGCCGAGCGCCGCGTCGGGGTCGCCGTCGGTGGCGGCCCGTTCCAGATGGGCGACCAGCCGACCGTGCGCACGCAGCGCGCGGTCACGCAGATCTGGATCTATGCCGTCCGGGATTCCCGCCGCGAGCCCTCGGATGGCACCGAGCAGCGCGGCGGACACCGGTGCGCTGACCTGGTCAAGCGCTGCGATCGCGTTGTCCACTCCGTCCGGCCACGCGGCCAGGTGCCGAAGCCGGGCCTGCTCCCGCTCGGCGGGTGGGGCGTAGTCCCGGTCGTAACACGCCAAGTCCAGCTCGCTGAGGTGGTACAACGGATTGCGGCGGTGCAGTTCCAGTTCGCCGAACACCACGATCAGGTGCTCGATGAACGCCGCTAGCTGCGCCTCGTCGTGGGGGTCGTCCAGCCGCTGCCCCGAGGCCGCGGCGTCGGCAAGCCGGGCAAGCGCGGTCCGCACACCGGTAGGTGACAAGTCGCCCATCCGCCCGTCATATTCGTGGCGGCCGCTGAATTCGCGGACCTCCGGCACAGACAGATCGCATACAGCCCGCAGCCGAGGTGTCAGGTCCATAAGCGCAGACAGTACCGGGCGAAGCGGCACTGCTGCGTTGGCCGAGCGCGGCTGGCAGGAAACAGGTCTTGTGCCGGGTCAAGCGACTGTATCTGCCAGGCGCGGAGTCCTCCAATACGGCGTCGGTGATGCGGGAGACGGTCTCGTGCGACAGCTGGGTGCCATAGACCTGCTCCAGGTGGTGCAGGATGTCGCGGACGCTCATGCCGTGCGTTATCTGAGGCCCGCCCTGGCCTGTCCTCCACGTCCACCACGGGCGCATGCACCGCCCACCACCTGCGCTGGACCGACGCGGGCAAGCCTGACCCGGACTGGTTCGCGGCGACGACCGCGCCCCGGTTCGCCGCGCTGCCGCTTATAGTGCCACCACCGCGGGCGGCGCGGGCCTCCAGCAAGGCACCCCATGAGCCGGAGCTGTTCTGATGCAGGACGAGGCTTTGTGGCGAGCCTCTACCGACGAGCCGTGGACGAGGTCGTGCCGGTGTCAGGGTTCTATCACGACAACTATCTCGTCCAGCGCGACGGCGTCATCTACGTCGTCCGCGTCAATCGGAAACTGGACGAGCCAGACGTCGAGCCTCGCATGTATGCGGAGGCAGCAGTTCTTGCCGCGCTCCGAAACGCTGATATAGCAGCGCCCGATATCTTCCACGACTCCAGCGAACACGGCTTCACCGTAATATCGTACCTGCCGGGTCAGCGCATCGCCGACCTCTATCCGCCCGGAACCCAGGTGCCGGATTCCCTCATAGAGTTCATCGGGTCCACCATGAGTAAACTCTACCGAGTGGAAAGGGAGACCCTAGGCACGATGCTCCGGCAAAGTCCGTGGCCACGGGCGGCGGGCGAGGACGCGTTCTTGCCAAGCCTGCTGAGCTGGCTAACTAAAGTATACGAGTCCGCAAGCGTAGCAGAGAAAGGGTGCATGCGCGCTCTGGGATTGCCGACGAACCCATTCGATGACCGGCGTTTCTCGCTGGATAACATCCAGCGGGCCTTTCGCCTCTGCCATGGCGACCTGCAACGCGAAAACATCCTAGCCGCTCCTGGCGAGCTGTACTCGTTGCTGGACTGGGAGATGGCGGTCTGGGGTGATCCGCTGTGGGACGTCGCCAGCCACATGCACCGCGCCGCCTACCCACCAGACCAGGAGCAATCGGCGCTGCAGCGACTCCTCGGCAGCTGCCCAAACGGGACCTCATCGGCCAGCGATCATCACGCCTATGACGTCTACTTGAAAGTCGAGCAATACAGATCCTTGGTCCTTGACTGCGCGCGGAGCCTTCGCGTAGGTGGCGCATGGAACGACATCACTCGCGCGCGCGAGGTTGCGAGATATCACCGAAAGCTCGTTAAGGCGGGAATTGAACGACTCTCCCAGGCTGAAGTCCTGAGCGTTTTCGAGCGCTATTGGAATATCCGCATCAAGGATAGGGAAAAGCGAGGGCGGTGACCTGGACTTCACGCTCGCGTCCCACGCGGACGAGGACCAAGATCGACAATTCTTATGTAAACACGGACGTTCCCTGGGCGCTCGTCTGCTGCGCCGCGTGGCACAAGAGAACGCCCAGCCGGGTCCTGAGACTGGCGGGCGCTCGGCGTTGGTACACGCAAGCGTCAGCGTAGCGGCCTGGCGGCATCCGCGCGATCGGGGCCGAGGGGCAGGATCAGGGCGTCGAGTTCGGGAGCGCCCGGCCAGCTTGGGCGCAGCTTGCCGAGCTTGGCCCATCCCCATCGGCTGTACGCCGCGAGCGCCGTCACGTTGTCCCGTTCCACAAGAAGGGTGGCGCGTCCTTCGCTGCGGTCCGCGAGGATCTCATCATGCAACGCGTGCCCGAGGCCCCGGCCGCGCCACGGCGCCCGGACCAGCAGCTCGCACAGCGCGAACGTCCGCGACCCAGTTTCCTCGGTGACCGCGGCATCAACCTGTGTCAGCAGGCCACGCCACCAGCGTGTGCTGGGCTGCAGCGGGAACCCGTAGGCATAGCCGGCCGTCACGTCATCCGCCAAGGCGGCAACTAGCCCCCATCCCGGGGCGTCCATGTGGCTTTCGAGCTGCTCCCGGATGCGCTGCTCGCTGTAGAACTCCCCGCCTTCGGCCGCGTACACCTCCAGGTAGACCTCAACGAGGTGGTCGACGATATGCCGCGCAGAGTCAGCGCCGTGATGACGGAACGTGAAGCCTTTCACCCGGCGAAGGCCTCGTCGTACCGGCCGACGAACTCGCGCGCCGCCGGGCTGTCCGCAGTGGTCCTCTGCCTAAGCGTGGCGAGCCGGTTGCGTGTGCGAGAAGATTTGATCGCGGCGACCAGCGGCACGGCCTCGGCGGCGGCCTCGCACGCGCCCGAAATGTCGCCCCCATCGTGGAGCGCTTCGGCGAGCCGCACCTGGTAGTAGCACGCGTTCCTGGCGAACGGCTGCTCAGCCATTCCGACCGCGGCCCGGAACCGCCCCGCGGCCGGCCCCGGGCTGCCCAAGGCGGCATAGGAGAGGCCTTCGATGCCTGCCACCTCGGCGGGCGTTAGCGAACGGATCCAAGCGGGGTCGTCGGCACTCGCGCCCTTGCCGAACTCGTTCTTGGCGCGGGCGAGTTCGCGGCGGAACCCGGCAGCGTCCATCATGCCTGCGTGGCCGCGCGCTGCCCGCAGATGCAGCAGCGCGGTAAGGCGAGACGTCGCCCACCCGGATGACACCCGCAGCGCCGTCTCCGCGAGGCTGACGGCTTCGCGGGGCCGCCCGCGGCGCTGCGCCTGGAGGCACATGTACGACAGCACCCGGGCTTCCAGCGGCCGGTCGTCGTTTAGGCACGCCAGCAGCAGCGTCTCCTGCCAGTAGTGCCGGGACATAGCGAACCTGTCCGCGTCGTAGGCGGTCCAGCCCACCCACGCGCCGAGCTGCCCTGCCGCCTCGGTGAGCGCGCTGCCGGTGGCCACGCCGTACGAGCTGGCGTAGATCCACTCATACACGGTGTCGAGCAGAGCGGCCGCTCCGTCGCACACGCGGTCGCCGCCTTCGCTCGCGTCGGTGCGCTCAAGCTCGCCGAGCACGGACTCAAGCAGTTGCACGTGTTCGGCACCTACGTGGGAGATGGCGGCTAGCCGTCGGGCTGACATGGCGATCCCGAATGCGGCCAGGAAGGTGGCGCTGAACTTACGCCTGGTCGCGGCGCTGGTCACGTCTTGCCCGAAGTCAAATGCCCACGGCACCAACTGACCCGGCGTGGCCAGCTCGGCCGCGTGGGACGGGCCCGCAGGTGCGAGCCGGGCCAAGTCTCCCCCCGCGTCGAGAACGTCGTCGAGCCGCTGCGCGATCTCTGGCGACGGCCCTTTCTTCCCGCTGGCCAGCTTCGAGAGGTGGCCCGAGTTGCAAGGGACACGACGTGCTGCCTCACGCAGGGAGATCTCCTGCGTGGCCAGCAAACGCCGCAGCTCATGCCCGAAGTTTGCCATTCCCGCGTGTACCAATCGCGTGCTGTGACCGCCGCTGTCCGCTGTCTGTTGCCGTCTCGGGGCAGGGGCATCGTCTTCCAACCTACGCCGCATCGCCGCTTGGCTGCCTGTAATCACGTTGGTACGCGCTGGCGGCGCAACCGCTTGTGTCTCGCCTTTTGGGGAGGGGGAGGCTCGCCCATGGCGTCATGGGGACGAGAGCCGGATCCCGGCCCACGGCCGGAAGATCTGGAGAAGCTCGCCGCCGGGCTTGGCAGCGAGCGGTTCGCGGTCACCCTGGTCACCACACCGGGAAAGCGGCCGCACCTGCACGTCACCAACCGGGCCGCGAAGCAGCTCACCGAGAACATCTACGCCGCCCACCGCTAGTACGTGCTTTGTCTCATATTGGATGGCATGGACAGCAACC
>WNFX01000301.1_pt1 | contig 46171 bp, 49 predicted proteins | sample 5400111 | NCBI WGS metagenome assembly WNFX01 (sample SAMN13153363, study PRJNA577476) | soil metagenome | isolation source: 40 cm soil or saprolite under grassland replicate 1 | place: USA:California | collected 2016-06-15
CACTTGACAGAGTTTGCCATCGTGGCAATCATCATTTCCTCCCCGATCAGCGTCGTAATCGGCCTTTTGCACATGCGCCGGACTGCCGCATTCGCCGCGGACGCTTCAGTTTCGACCGAAGCCAACCCCTACGTCTACAAGATAGTTCCGGGGAAGGAGCGAGAGGTAACGATTCCTCTCTCTATATTGACAGCACGGATTCTGCTCAAGCTAGCCGCTGATAGGCTGAGCTCTGACGAGAAGCTTGAGCTCGAGGCGGTTCTAGCGAAAGCGGACAAGCTGCTCATGGGCCAGTCCGTAGGATTGAGGAAATAGACACTCGTTCGTGGGTTGCGAAAGTCGAAGCTACTTCCTAAGTCTAGGCTTCGACCCTACTGTAATCGGGTTCTCACGCCGCCAAGAAAGGCCAGAGATTTTTCGATTCGAAAGACTGGGCCCCTCGTTACCCTAGCGAGCAGCGCTGTTGAGATTGGGCAACCAGGCGTTAGGTAGCTCAAGCGTCTAGCCGAAGTATTTGCGGACCATCTTAACGCCCACATCGCTTGCCGCCCATTTTTCACCGTTGAACTTGACGGCTCCCAGTCTTTCAAGATTCGCCAGATGCTCTCCAAGTTTCTCAGCCGGAAATCCTTTCTCCTTGTGTCCCGGATAAACGTCACCGAGCGCCTTCGCGACCTCTTTTGCGCTCTTTGGGGTCTCGCAAATCCTTACGATCTGAATGTTCACTTCCGTTGTCGTGAGTATCCGGAATATTTCTTCTTCTGAGAGGCGTGGTTTCGTCAGGCTGAAGCTGACGGCTCCTGAAGCTTGTGAAGGGCCAGTCTTAGGCCCGCGTCTTCGTCGGCGGAGGATCCTATAGCCTATTGCCCCCCACGTCGCCGCAAGCAGTGACCATAGAAACGTAGGGTTCCCTAGAAGACCTACGATATCCTCGAATTGTAATGTCATTACCATTGCTCTATCTCACTCGGTGCAGTGCTGCCATTTCTATCCCTGCGGGGCCTACGCGGTAGGCGTAGACTTTCATGTCTCCAAGTGCTCCTGGCATTTTCAATACTCGCATCTTCCTCGCATAATCCTCACTCCCGAACGGTTCTGTTGACAGATCAACTACCCCATCACTCAAGTGCTGAACAGTATTCTCGATATGCTCAGTATGAATCCCCTTCGACGCTAGCAACAATGCCAGCCCCCCAGTAGATCTAACATGATTCTGCAAGATCTTCAAAGTCTGCTCAACCGCTGGAAAAGGTGCCGAGCGGATAATATCGCTCAGACTATCGATCACAATTGTCGTGGTTCCTAGAGGCGTGATGACCCGTGGGAATTCTTTGGCTAGAAGGTTGGCTGGGCCGATGTCCCAGGAGACCTCGCCTGAGATCTTTTCCTTTTTCATGCTGAAGCTGTCGATGAACCACATCTTCCTCTTCTCAAAATAAGTGTCAAGGTTCCAGCCGAACACCGTCATCTCCCCGACAACATCCTCCCATGACCGTCCCGTCGTGAAATAGACCGCGGGTCTTCCTTCCGTTAGGCCTTGGTAGAGAATCTGTTCTGCACACGTGGTCATACCTGTATCTGCTTCACCGAGAAAGGTGATAATGCTGCCAGAAGGTAGGCCGCCGATCGACTCGTCAAATGCTCCAATTCCGCTTCTAATATTCGCCATCTTGTTTTCTCTACGCCTGTTGCTTTCGGTCCTGCCTGTTCGGGTGCTGGTCCGGCTACCCTTGCTGGTATCCTGCTTCGTCGGGGGCTGACTGTTCCACTTGAACCCCTTGTTCCACTACCTCTGCCCCTTGGGATACTGGGATGTTACCTCTCGCGACTTCTTCGATGCCCGTGTTACCGCCGGCTTCGGCGCTTTCTCCCGCTGCTGCTGTGGAGGCGCCTGCCATGGCTGACACTTCGAACGCCGACTGGGCCTTTGATGACGATGCCGTCGGGTCCGATGGCGAACGCGTAGTCGTTCAGGCTGTGGCTTGTACCACGCATCTTCCGGACGAATAGCTTCCGTATCGGCGAGCTCTGGCGGACAAGAGACAAAACCATGACACCGGTTGCAAGGAATTCTTCGATACCATATCGGCTGATCAGTCCTGAGCCTTCAACGATCTCCGTGGTCATCAGTGTCGTGCATCCGACATCCTTCAACAGAAGGCCGACCTCGAGGAATATCTCTCGCAAGGTGTTGAGGTCGGTTACTCGGAAGCCGAATCCTGGTAGCGAGTCGACGACGAGTCTTGTTGCTCCAAGCTGTTCAACCAGTATTTTGACCTCTGATAGTTTTGATCGTAGGTTGTAGAGGATTGATTGGAGACTCTCTTGTTCTGTGACTTCTGATTCGACGCGTTGGTAGACCGCATCGACCATGCCGATTTTCTTTTCCTGTTCCAGCTTCTTGAAGTCCCATCCGAAGCGTAGCATGTTCGCCTTGAACTCGGACGGCGGCTCTTCAGTGCTGACGTAGACTCCTGGTTCGCCGAACTTTGTGGCTCCTTTGTAGAGGTATTGTCCGCAGCATATTGTCTTCCCGCATCCGGCTCCTCCGGCTAGGAGGACTCGGGCGCCTTTGGGGAAGCCGCCTTCGAGAACGTGGTCCAAGCCTGGGATCCCAGTATGGACTCTTTCGATCGCGGTTTCCATAATGGACCAAGGCTAGGGCGGCTGGAAGCCAGCATAAGGCTACAGTAACCCTGTGGCCAATCCACAAGTTACACCACCGATCATTTCACAAACAGAGCCTTCCAAGATGGCCGGGCGTTTGATACGCAACCGTTTCTGCATATCACAAAGGGCTTTGGACCAAAGGGCTCCCCCTCGCAGAAAGGCGCCCCCGTTCGAACCCCAGCACTAAGCTCCCGACCTCCCTGGCTTGCTTTCAAAAATAAGCATGCTTTTCTCGTAGCTATTTTTTCGCTAACTATCCTTTTCTTGCTAACTATTATGGACCCCCCCGGGTGGTGGATTTTCCCGCGCCCGGTCCTTCGTGAAAACGCAGGAACCCACGTTCAACAGTCACTGCCGGACCGCTCTTCCTTCGTGAAATCGGCCACCGCCACCCATTATCCCGCCATACAGCGAATGCCGTCAACCAGCAAGAGAACGCGAGTTCGCGGCTCTCCGAAACTAGAACCTCCAGGCCCAAGCCTGATAGCCAGTTTTGAACCACGACAATCATGACAACCGTGATCCTAATGATTTCTTGACCCTTTCTTCTCCCGCCCGGAAACGAGTATTCTTCCTCTCTGTTCCCCAAAGGGTTTTTAGCTTGAGGACTGGGGCTCCCGGAAGCTTCAGGCGAAAAAGCGGTGCCAGAACGAGGATACTCCATTACGGGTTTAGATCCAGACCGTACTGTGAAGTGTTCTGGCCGCCAACTCCGCATATCCCCCAAAGCTTCTGTGGAGATATGTCGCACGATCAGGGGAATGAAGCTCCCTGACGCGAAGCGACTTCTCGAACGCGTTGTCGAGATGAAGCAGGCAATCGCCTACCGCCGGTTTCACAAGGAAGTTCCGCACAGGCGACAGTTGAACGAGCATTTCTATGCAGGCCGTTTTCCACAAAAAGCTGCTGGAAAGATCTTCAAGCTCTTGGAGGAGTTAGAGGCGAGCGCAGAATACCGAAATCTCGACACGGAACGGTTGAAAATCATCCATGCCGCTGCTCAGCGCGGGACCAAGGTTCCTAAGAGAAACCCGCGAGCGTTCGGTAGATCCGATCTTTTGCAGGGAACGATGACGCATGTCGAACTTGTCGGCTACGAGCTGGAATAATCCTTGTCTGTTACCAAGTATTTTGTTAAAGATGTTTCTCGACGTCTCGAAATCGACGAGCACCTTGCGCTAGAGTTGAAACGCGCCGGGTACAGTCATGTCGAGCTGACAAAGAGCCCCGTCGGCACGAGAGTCGTAATATATGCCGCGAAACCCGGAATGGTAATTGGCCGAAGAGGCCAGAGTATTCGAGATCTGACGAAGGTTCTGGAGGAGAAGTTCCATATCGAGAATCCGCAACTCTCCGTTGCGAATATTGAAGTCCCTGAGCAGGACCCCAAAGTCGTAGCGTCCCAGGTCGCCTCCGCTCTCCAACGTGGAGTGCACTTCCGACGCGCAGCATACTGGGCCATCCAGAGAGTAATGGAATCACAAGCTCTCGGCGTCGAGATCACCATCCGAGGAAAACTTACAACAGAACGATCGCGTTTCGAGAAGTTCAAGGCCGGCTACCTCCCGAGAGTCGGAGACCCCGTTTTGAAGAGCGTAAAAACCGCAGTCGCAGATGTGCAATTGAAACAGGGCCTCTTCGGAATCAACGTTCGGATCCTACCACCGCAAGTCGACTACATTGACAAGCCGATCATGCTAACGCCACCCGCAGAAACCACGCCCCAACCAATTGCTCCGGCGAAGGAACCGGAACAAATTGCCATGCCCGCAGTAGAAGTCGAGGTGGAGACCGTGGTCGGTGATGTTCCGGTTGTTGTCGAGGACAAGGAGGAAGAGGAAACTGGCGATTCTGAGAAAGCGTGAGCTCAACCAGATGCTCCCCGAGGAACGCCGGAAGAAGGTAACAGAACTGCGCGCCGAACTAACCAGTATTCGAACATCAGTGAAGTCAGGGGGAACCGTAGACAACCCGGCTCGAATACGCGAGCTTCGCAAGACAATCGCCCGGCTCTTGACACTTGAAAACTCCCCCACGAAACCATCACCAGAGGTTGCTTAGACCATGATAACTTCACAGAACATCACCGCTCACGAATGGATCGGGCTCAAAGTCAAGATAGCAAAATCCACGGACCCAACCCTCCAAGGACTGGAAGGAGTGGTCCGCGACGAGACAATGAACACGTTCACCATAGAAACAAACGGAAAACTTCGACAAGTCCAGAAACAGAAAACAATCTTCTCAGCTGAGCTTCCAGCAGAGACCGTCGAGGTCGATGGCTCTCTTTTGCAGTTCCGGCCTGAAGACAGAGTGAAGAAGGGGTTGCGGAAATGGTAGTTAGAAACACCGGGCTGGACGTCAAAGCCCCGAAAACAGGATGCAATGATCCTCTCTGCCCATTCCATGGACACCTCTCGGTTAGAGGGAGAGTGTTCGAAGGAACAGTTGCAGGCTCACGTTCCCCTAAAACCGTCTCGGTCGAACGAGCATACCTTCACTATTACACGAAGTATAGCAGGTACGAGAGGCGTCGGAGCAAGACGCTCGCCCACAACCCGCCCTGCATATCGGCGGCGGAGGGCGATAAGGTCACAATAGCAGAGTGCAGACCTCTAAGCAAGGAGGTCACCTTCGTCGTCGTTGAGAAGACTGGAGGCGTAGCATAGTGCCCGCGCCGAAGACCCGAGCCGTCAGCGCCCGGGGAATGATCGAATACCGCCCTAAGGTGGCACGCGGTCTACCCGTCGGGTCCCGGATGACTTGTGCCGACAACACCGGCGCGAAGGAATTGAAACTAATCAACGTCCGCGGCTACCATGGCCGACTGCGACGTGTTCCAGCAGCCTGCGTGGGAGACATGGTAATGATCACAGTCATGAAAGGCTCACCCACCCTTAGAAAACAAGTCTTCCCAGCCGTCGTGGTACGACAGGCAAGAGCAATTCGTCGACCCGATGGCACCCGTCTCAGTTTCGAAGACAACGCAGCGGTCATCATGACTCCCGAGGGCGAGCTCAAAGGCACCGAGATCCGTGGACCAGTGGCGAAGGAGGCTGCTGAGAGATGGCCGAGAGTCGCGAACCTAGCGAGCACAGTGATCTAGAATGGTTACTTCCAAGCCGTCTAAGCAAAGGAAGATGTTCTTCAACGCTCCAGCACATAGACGACGCCGAATGCTCGCCGCTCGACTATCTGATGATCTTACGAAGAACCACAAAGTCCGACGCCTCCCTGTGAGAACTGGTGACAGTGTCCGCGTAATGAGAGGAGACTTCGCGGGACTCGAGGGAAAGGTCCAGCGGGTAGACTACTCAAACGGCAGAATCTTCGTTGAAGGAATGTCGCGAGAAAAAGCTGCCGGCGTGGCATCCCAGTTGCCCATCCATGTTACGAAGGTTCGGATAACCAACCTCAATCTTTCAGACAAGTGGCGCAGCGGACTATTGGCCGAGAGAGGAAAATCCCGAGAGGAATAGGACATGGCAAGAAAGTTCGGTCCCAGACAGCTAAAACGGGAACCCTCACCTGGCTTCTGGCCAATTCACCGGAAAGAACACACGTGGGCCCCTAGGACGCATCCAGGGCCACACGCACGCGAAAAAAGCCTACCACTCCTAGTGATCGTCCGCGAATCCCTCGGGCTCGCCAACATCGCCAGAGAAGCAATCCGGATCATAAGCCAAGGGAAAGTTAAGGTTGACGGGGTTATCCGACGTGACCGCCGATTCCCCGTCGGACTGATGGACATAGTCCAGATCGAAGGCATACCACAAGTCTACCGGGCCCTACCGAAGCCGAACAGAGGACTCGTCCTCGCCCCAGCGCAGGCCAAGGAAGCCGGCTACAAGATCTGCAAGATCGTTGGAAAACAGAACGTGCCAGGCGGAAAGTTACAGTACAGCCTCCATGATGGAAGAACCCTGCTAACCGGAACCAAGGACACGAGGCCAGGCAGCGAGGAACTCGCAGTCGGAGGCGCAATCCAGTTGAGCTTCCCTGTACAGAAGATTGTCAAGTATGTTCCGTTCCAGGTTGGAGCCCTCGGACTCGTCATCGACGGAAGAAACCAAGGATACTACGGAAAGATCACATCCATTACCCCAGGGACGTACGCGCGCCGGAAGATCGTGAGAATCGAGACCGGAGCAGAAGGCTTCGAAACCCCGGCAGACTACGTCATACCGGTCGGAACTGAATCACCGCTCGTCACCTTGGAGAAGTGATCGGCATGCAAGCAACTGAGACTCCAACCAAAACGAATCAGATGCTGAACATCAGAATCGGAAAAGTCACGATCAACATCGCCACAGGGAAATCTGGCGAGCCGCTTGAGAAGGCTAAGAAAGTGCTAACCCAGCTGACCAACAAGACTCCGACCACCAAGCTTGCGAAGAAGGCGATCAAGGACTGGGGAATCCGCAAAGGCGAACCCATAGCCACCGTCGTAACGCTCCGGCGCGAAGAAGCGGGCCAATTCCTCACGCGGGCTCTTGACGCAGTCTCAAACAAAGTCAACAACTCCTGCTTCGACGACTTTGGCAATTTTTCCTTTGGGATCAAGGAACATATCGAAATACCGGGTACGAGGTATGTTCCAGAGCTGGGCATCTTTGGCGCCACTGTCCACGTCACACTCGAACGACCAGGGTACAGGTTGAGGGTTCGTTCAATCCGTCCAGCGAAGATCGGGAAAAGTCACTATGTCTCGAAAAAGGATGCTATTCAGTTCATTCAGGAAAACTTCAGAACTCAGGTAGGAAGCTGACAACCAAGAAATGGCTAAGATAAAACCGAAAAAAATCCGAAAGTACGGCAAGGGTGCGAGACCGTGCAAACGGTGCGGCCAGTATGGACCCATAGTAAGAAAGTACGGGTTGAACTTCTGTCGACAGTGCTTCAGAGAGGTTGCAGTCGGCCTCGGCTTCAAAAAGTACATGTGATGACACCATGGAACCAATCTCAAACATGTTCTCAGCCATTCTCAACAACGAGCGGAGACACAAGCACGACTGCATCGTCTACCCCGCCTCGAAACTCATGGGACAAGTACTGCGCGTGATGCAAAAATACGGCTATGTAGGCGAGTTCGAGTTCGTAGACGACGGCCGCGGCGGAAAATTCAAGATCCAACTCCTAGGAAGGGTGAACAACTGCGGTAGCGTCCGACCCAGATTCTCGTCTACCGTGACAGAGTATGAGAAGTGGGGGAAACGATACCTCCCCTCCAGAGACGTTGGAATCCTGATCGTGACAACACCCAAAGGCGTTGTCGCACACAAGGAAGCGAGAGAGATGTCATCCGGCGGTTTATTGCTGGGCTACGTTTACTAGGTGGATAATATGGCTCGTTTCGAAACCCTTCAACGCACGATTCAGGTTCCCGAAGGCGTCACTGTGCAAGTCGAGGGGAAAACTGTGAAGGTCAAAGGCCCCCTCGGAGCACTCCAAGAGGATCTGTCCCACCTGCCAGTAAACTTCAGCCAAAGTGGCAATGAAGTTCAAGTCTCTGTTACCTGGCCTCGTAAGCGGGAGATCGGGATGCTAGGCACAGCCGCGGCTCACATCCGAAACATGATCAGAGGCGTAACGAAGGGTTACAGGTACAATCTCCGAACCGTCTACGCCCACTTCCCGGTCACGGTAAAGGTCGACGAAAAAGCTAGGGCACTTAAGGTCGAAAACTTCACAGGCGAAAAGACACCAAGGTCCGCTCAGATACTTGACGGCGTAAAAGTGTCGGTTAAGGGAGATGACATTACCGTCGAGGGAATAGACATCAAAGCGGTCAGCCAGACAGCCGCTAACATCCAGAACTCCACAAAGATCAAGAAGAAAGATCTCAGAGTCTTCCTAGACGGCATCTACATCGACACGAAGACAAGTCTCGAGACACCTGCCCTGCCGGCGAAAGTGAAGTAGAATGGCGAACAATAGTAAGCCCGCATTCAACCGGCAAGAAAGCTGGCGGTACAAGCGCGTAAAGCCGGCGTGGAGGCGAGCTCGCGGTGTCACTAGCAAGATGAGAAAGGAAGAATCCGGCTGGCCCGCGAAGGTCAAGGTCGGTTACGGGACCGCTGCGGCAACGAGAGGCCTGCACCCACGAGGACTACGGGAACGTCTCATTCATAGGATTTCAGAACTCGAAGGACTGGACCCGAAGATCCACATCATCAGAATATCCGCCAGAGTTGGAGAGAAGAAGAGACTATCTCTCCTCGACGAGATACGCCATCGAAACTTCCACATCGCCAACCCAGGCAAGCAAGAAGAGAAACCGATCACGACAGAAGAGCCAGTCGCTGAAGAGGCTTCCGATTCGAAGGAAACCCAAACTCTAGCCCGGCCAGTCGAGACAGAGGAGGAAACAGAGGAAAAGCCTGAGCCAGAGACGATGGAGGAGTCAGCGAAAGACGAAACTAGAGAGGAGGAAGAGGACAAGTGAGCCTGAAGAGCCAACGACGGCTCGCAGCCAGTCTTCTCGGCTCCGGCGAGAGCAGAATCTGGATAGACCCCGAAGAAACCATCAGGGTCGAATCCGCAATTACACGTCAGGAAGTCAAGTCGCTGATCGACAGCGGCAGGATACGATTACTTCAGAAAAAGGGAGTTAGCAGAGGCCGCCACCGAATGAAATCCGGCCGACGAAAGAAAGCCGGCAGCCGAAAAGGCGGACAGAAGCCGGGCAAGGAAGCCTGGGTCCTGAAGATAAGAGCAATCCGGCGACATCTCCGGTTCTTGCGAGACAAGCGACAATTGGCCCCTGCTAGCTACAAGCTTCTCTTGGGTATGTCAAAAGGAGGGGCCTTCCGAAGCCGCTCGCACGTCGATGAGTATGTAAAGGCCCACCAGCTGCAGAGGAAGCGCTAGACGATGGCTGACGGCCCACGATATTCAGTTCCATTCAGGCGCAGACGAGAGGGCAGAACAGACTACAAGCTTCGCCGAGCCCTTGTCCGATCAGGGAAACCGAGAGCCGTCGTCCGGGTAACCAACAAGTATGTTTACGTCCAGATTACAGATGCCGAGCTCCGCGGAGATATCGTGCGGGCTGCGGCATCATCTAAAGAACTCGCCAAGATGGGATGGAAGGGAGCGACAGGAAATATTCCGTCAGCATATCTAACCGGGGCGCTGGCCGCGCGCCGCGCAGTGGCGAAGGGAATCAAGGAGGCCATTCTAGATATCGGCTTGAAATCCTCAACCAAGGGCTCGAAGCTGTTTGCAGTCCTGAAAGGTCTATCGGACGCCGGGCTCGAGATTCCACACTCCGACGGTCCAATCCCTGCCAAGGACCGGATTGGCGGAGCCCACATTTCCGAGTACGCAAAGAGGCTCTCCGGCGAAACCGACGTGTACCGGAAAACGTTCAGCGGCTACTTGAAACGCGGTCTGAAACCAGAAGAACTCTCCAACCACTTCGAACAAGTCAGACAACAGATTCAGTCTGCTCCAATTGAGGCGAAAGCATGAGCCAGAGACCATACCAGGGAGGCGGCGGGAGGCCTGGTCAAGAGGTAGGGTGGGTTCCGAAGACGAAGCTTGGAAAGCTCGTCCAAGCAGGCGAAATCGTCTCAATGGAAGAGATCTTCACCCAAGGAATGAGAATCAAAGAACCGGAGATCGTTGACACGCTGTTACCCAATATCCAGCAAGAAGTCTTAGGTATTGGCTTCGTCCAGAAACAGACTGATGCCGGCGAAAGATCGCGATTCCGAGCTATCGTAGCTGTCGGGAACGGCGACGGTTACATTGGCGTTGGAGAAGGAAAGGCACGGCAAGTTCGCACCGCGATCGACAAGGGGACAATACAGGCCAAGCTCAACGTTGTCCCGGTGCGCAGGGGATGTGGGAGCTGGGAATGCCGCTGTGGCAGACAACACACTGTACCATTCAGCGTTGTTGGGAAATGTGGAAGTGTGAGAGTGCACGTTCTTCCAAGCCCTAGAGGACTTGGACTTGTCGCTGGTGAGATACCAAAGCAGGTCTTGAGGCTGGCCGGAGTTAAGGACTGTTGGACGCGAACCTACGGGTCCACCTCAACACTCACCTCTTCCGCGCTCGCAGTGTTCGACGCGCTAGTTCAGACGTACAATGTGGTTACCCAACAGGACTGGGTGGCATAAGATTGGCAGAATCTGCTAAGCAGGCTGTTATCCTCGCAGTACGCATCCGCGGAACAGCAACCGACAACCCTGACATTAGAAAAACCATGGAGATTTTGAAGATGGAGAGTACCTTCCGTGCACGGCTCCTAGAGAACAGCCCATCGACCCTAGGCATGTTGCGGGCGGCCAAGAACTTGGTCGCGTGGGGGCAGGTTAACCCGGAGGTGATGGAGGCACTGTTGCGTAAGAGAGCGGAGAGGGACGGAAATAAGAAGCTGGATGAAGATTTTGCGAAAGTGTTTTTCAAGAAAGAGAATCTTGCCGATCTCGCCAAGTCTATTGTCGCCGGGGAGATTGGCGTCAAGGACTTGTGGGTTGCCGGCGTGAAGCCGAGGTTCAGGCTTCATCCTCCAAAAGGCGGCTTCAAACGAAGCACAAGAAGAGCCGCAACCGATGGGGGAGAGCTTGGCTATAGAGGCGAAGACATCAACCGTCTCGTCAAGCGAATGATCTAGCCGGCTGACGCAGAAGCGCAAACTCCAATACGGTCCGGAAATCGCCGCCGCAATTTTTAGGTGTCAGACGACACGTATGGTCGCCTCGGATCTAGGACCAGTGTATCCTGTTGCCGGATAATGGAAAACCAAAAAAGGAAAGGGGTCAGTAACATCGCCTTAGTTACTAGCTGACTGAGATGAGTATTCTCTAAGACAAGAAAGCGGAGGATTGCTCAAACGATGTAGGATCTCCGTGAACGACGTATACGGTCCGGCGCAATGGCGCCTTGGTTGTTTCCTGGCCTAGATACGGCAATCCTTTACGATTGTTCGCGTGGCAAAGGTTACCGGTAGAGTGGTTTTCTGGATCGATACGATGGTAACTTTGACACCCTCGCCGGGAACATACAGCGGACCAAAGTATGCGCAACCGCGTCCCGATATTGTTATTGTCGATTCGACGAACAAGCTCAGAAAAGTGCGGCTGACGTAGGGACTGATTATTACGCCTGGGTCAAGCGGAGGTCCAGCGAACACCGCTAGTACCGTAGTGTTTGAGAAGTCGATTCGTGGAAGAGACACATACGAGCAGGCGTCGGGGCAGAAGCTAGCATTCCACACTCGAGCCCACGTAGTCGCATCGTTAATCACGAGATTCAGAGGTGTCTGCTGGAAGGTGATCCATCCATCAATGACTCCTTTGACTGGAACACTTGACTCAAATGACAAGGCTTGCCCAACTCCGAACGTCGTGACCGTTAGAACTGTTAGTATTGCAGCAGCGACCCCTGCCCTTCTCAAATGAGCCCGACCCCTTCGTGAACACTGTTAGGCCTTCCCGCGTATGTTAAGATAGCGTCGAGAGCTTAATCCCAGAGGTCAGAACGGAGCGTTCAACCACTAGAAGCTCAGACAACCCCGCACTGCGCTCTGCTCAAACATGAAATTGCCATGGTAATTTCCCGACAAAACTCCAATATAGTTCCCGGAATATTCTCGATCGGTCTTCTATGGCTCACAGCAGAGACTCAACCAGAAAGAAACGTACCCGTAGGTCGGGATGGTGGTTCGACATATTCGAAGAAATGGACCGCATGGACCGCTTGATGGACGAGATGATGCGGAAGGCGATAGAAATGCCGAAGGCGAGTGAGGGACCACAACCATTTGTCTACGGATTCTCAATGTCCGTCGGTGAAGACGGTAAACCGGTGATTCGAGAGTTCGGAAATGTGGAACCAACCTCTAGGGGGCCTTTGCTGAAAGAAGAACGGGAACCACTCGTGGACGTTCTGCAAGAAGGTAATGAAGTGGTCGTTGTGACCGAATTACCAGGAGTAGAGAAAGAACACATCCAACTCGAATCCACCGACAGGGCACTGAAGATAGCAGTAGAATCAGCTAAGCGACGTTATTTCAAGGAGCTCGAACTGCCACATCTAGTGGATCCACGAGCCGCCAAAGCCACCTACAAGAATGGAGTTCTAGAAGTCCGATTCACCAAGAGCGATGAGAAACGACCCACGCGAGCTATCCAAGTTGAATAGGCAACCTGCATTCGCAAACACCTAACCTTCTCTCGTGCATCGTGCAATCCGACGCGAATCTAATGAAGAGAATACTTCTTTTTGAGAGGTTTCGCCAAACCATAAAATCCCCAGCATGACCCCTCGATTCTCGGCGGATGGTTTGTGATAGAGCCCTGGGTTGTCATCGCAGCCATCTCGCTGGCTTTCAGCATTCCAGTTCTACTGTCATCCTACTATGCAGTGATCCTATTTGTCAGCTCGCTTCGATATCCAAAACTCCTAGGGAATCTCAGTCCTCCGAGTGAGAACTTCCCTCTAGTATCTGTTTTGATCGCTTCGTACAACGAGAAGTTCGTGATCGGGCGAACTCTCGATGCAATCAAAGGTCTCGACTATCCTGTGGGAAAGATTCATGTTATTGTCGCTGACGACTCCACTGACGACACGAGGAGCGTAATAGACAATAAGATAGAAGAGCTGAATCTCGCGGGCATTATGGCTCACGTATCCAGGCGAAACAATAGGGAGGGATTCAAGAGTGGGGCACTGAACCACGCTGCTCCTTTGTTAAGAGGCGAGTACGTTCTACTTCTAGACGCGGATTCGACGGTGACACCCGCATCATTATCTCGAGGACTAGCGGCTTTTCGATTAGATCCCAGAATAGCGTTCGTTTCGTTTCGGGTTGGCCACTACAACCGCGAACAAAACCTGATCACAAGATTGTTTGCGCTATCTCAGGACCAAGGAGACACGATAACGAAGATGGGATCGTATGTTTTGGACGCGCCCTACTCATTTCAAGGAGGATTTACGCTGATGTTGCTAGCGGTTCTCAGAGAGGTCGGGTTTTGGACCAACGACTCCATAGTGGACGACGCGGACCTCTCATGCAAGGTATACTCCGCCGGGTGGCGAGGCATCTACCTAAGCGATGTCAAGGTCTTCGGCGAAGACCCCTCCAACCTTGAGGTTTGGAAGAAGCAGGCCGCGAGAGTGTCCCAGGGTTGGACCAAGTGTGCTCGCTCAAACTGGCGAAAAATCCTCGGATCTAACAAACTCACTCCTTGGAAGAGGATCGCTTTGCTACTCTTCCTACTCGGACCCTTCTCAGCACTCAGTTGGATCGTGGTCACGTTCGTCTCTGCAATTGGCCTTATCCTCGGGTTCAGTGCACCTACAAACTCGATATTCACGAGCCCGGTCTATGTGACCATAGTGACTTTGCCACTAGTCGCCTTCTTCCTTTCGGGGGCCTACGCGCTTCAAGTGCAGAAGATAATGACCGCGAAAAACCTACTTCTTCTCCCTCTTCTTTCCTACACAACCTTGTGCATGGCGACCGCGATCACCTTTGGTTTCTTGCAGGGAATCAGGGGAAGACCCGGGTTCTTTTTCCGAACACCCAAAAGCGGGGTCGAAAGTAATGAAAGAAGTAGGCAGTATTTCCACGATATTCGGCACGACAGAATCGCCATTGCGGAAGCAGTTCTAGCTATTCTCGCTATCGCCATTGGTCTGATCGTGTTGACAGAAGGCGTCTGGGTTCTTTCTCTGTCACTTGCTGGATTCGGAGTCCTGACGCTGAAATCGATGAGTCTTTCTAGGATTCTAGGATCCAGGTTCCGATAGAAGGAGAGACGACATGCCAGCAGAAAAGGGGCTATAGTAACGGAGATACTTGACGCGTTCGCAAGTGTACAAAATTGGTTCGGTCCTCCCTGTAAGCAAGAACAAAGACCAACTGATCCAGATGACTGTTCTCGATCGTCCGAGCGTAGTCAGCGACACCCAAGATCCATCGACAGAAACAATCCGTCTTATTTAGACAACCAGTCGCAAGACCCCGATATATCGAGTTCCAACCAACCAAATAATAGGGCCCAAGCCCCCGCGACATGGCGGGGCTGTAGGGGTGGGCTAGGTTGAGGGTTTCGATAGTTATTCCGGCACTCAATGAAGAGGACAGCATTGGTAGGGTCTTGGACCAGATTCCCTTCGACCGATTGCCCGAAACCGAAGTAATAGTTGTTGATAACGGGTCACACGACGACACTGCTGAAGTAGCGGTCAAAAAAGGGGCAAGGGTAGTCTTTGAACCTCACAAAGGATACGGAGTCGCCACTCGAAAGGGCCTGTCAGAAGCCAAAGGAGACATTGTCGTCACAATGGATGCGGACGGCGGCCACTGGCCAGGTGATCTTCCAAATATATTGAAACCAGTCGATGCTGGATCATACGGGGCCGCGCTTGGTGTTCGAATCCATAGCTATCCACACGGTATGAAGATAAGGCGATTTCTAGGAAACGTATTACTCGCGAGGTTCTTTAACGCGCTGTATAGAGAGCGTCTAAGCGATGTCCAGTGCGGCTTCAGAGCGATTCATCGGAACGCTCTTGCAATGTTAAGTTTGACCGAGGATGGAATGCAATTCACGACAGAACTTCTGATCGAGCTCAAGGAGAAGGGTATCTCAATCTTCCCAGTTCAGGTAGAACAGGTCCCGACGAAACGCAGCCACCTAAAGGAAGTCCAGGACTTTGCCAAACACGTCGCTTTAATGCTTAGACGCTTTCCAGGCGTCCGATCAGCGCGGAATCTGGAAGCGCCTTAACCAAGATGGAGTCTCCTAGTCCCCGGATATCCGTAATAGTCACTTGTTTCAACGCGGCCGAGACTATTGATAATTGCATTCGATCCGTAACGTCTCAGAACTACCCGAACATCGAGGTGATTCTAGTAGACGCCGGATCTACTGACGGAACGACCTCGCAGGCATTGAAAGTAGCGGGCAACCGGGCGAATTTCAAATTAATAGTCGACGAGTCCGCTACTACACCTGCGAGGGGAAGAAACAAAGGTGCAGGGGCGGCTAGCGGCGAATTTCTTGCCTTCACAGACTCTGATTGCATCGCTGAACCAAACTGGCTAAGTGCTCTTGTCGATCCAGAGAATTGGAAGCAAGATGTTGGTGCAGTGGGCGGAAAGACGGTTTTTACGGACATTCCTCGTGAGAGAGGCATGCTAAACGCGTTGCATGGGGCATTAGGGACAAGACTGGGGAGTGCAGGGTCGATCGAGTTCTATGATGGCAATCATCGCGGGAGCGCCAAAAGCCTCCCCTCCTGCAATGCCATGTACTCCTCGAAAGTTTTCAAACTCACCGGAGGGTTCGACGAATCGCTCAGATACTGTGAAGATTCGTGTCTCAACGCACACATCCGCCGTGCGGGATTAAGGCTTGCCTATACTCCCAAAGCAGTCATACACCACCAACACCGAAACTCGACTAGCCAATTTGTGCGATGGATGTTTGATTACGGAACGGGACGGGGGGTGGCTATGAAAAGAGACCGGGGAGCTATTACCTTCCCCACACTCTTGCTCGGAGTCGTCCCCCTACTGATCCTTGGCCTCGCGATCTGGAGGGTCTTTCCTTTGGACCTATTGCTAATAACTACACTAGCGATTTACTTCGGTATTGATATCGTTGCTGCGCTTACTAAGACGAGGAAACCGCAAGAAGAAACGCTTTTTTATGCTGTATCCTACCCGTTGATACATTTTTCGTATGTTGCCGGACTCGCTCGCGGACTCGTTCGGCGAAAGCCAGGACCCACGGTCCGCTCGTCTTCGATCTCAGCAGCTTGAAAGAGAATTTAGTCAGTGGTCCCTTTGAGACGATATCTCCCAGTTTGCGCTTTCATAGCAATCGCAGCTATATGCGGACTCTGGATACTGTTCTATGTCAGCTACTCGACTGACGGGCTGCCGCTAGGTTGGGATACTCCGTACTACATTTGGAGAATTCACTCCGCGACTGCTTCGGGGATATCCGCCTTTGTGGTTAGCGCGCGTTATTACGATTTCCTCTATCCAGCTATTGGAAGTCTGATCTCATTGGCTGGACTCGATCCGTTTAGCACAGAGCTGACAATTCCTCTTTTCCTTTGGATAGTCGGCATGTTGACAATCGTGGCCATAGTGAGGCGAGAGATATCTGACGCGAAGGCTTCGCTCATTGCGTTGGGTGCGGGTTCTACTTGGTTCGGATTGTTTCGTCTCAGTTCAGACCTCAACGCGAATCTGTTAGGATTAGTCCTAATGTTAGGCGGCACGTGGGTATTCCTCCAAACACAGACGGAGGCCAGGCCCCGACAACTCGCCTTCAAGGCATCGGCACTTGGAGGGATCATCATCCTATCAAGTCTCTCCCACATAGAAACCACGATCTTCATCTCGGCAACCTGGGTCTTGGCTCTAATACTCAGCCGCTGGCGGAGCCTAGTCAGCGTTCAAAGGTTCGCGATAATACTGGCAACAATTTCTCTAAGCCTTCTTCCAGGAGCGTTTATCTTCTGGGTTCAGCAACAGTGGGTTGCTGGACTCTTACAAGGCAGGCTTCCATCGATTTCGGCCATGTCGCCGTTAGCTTGGCTACTCTACTTAGGCCCAGTTGGGCTAATCTGTCTTATCACGACAGCCGTGATCCTCTACTTGAAGCAACTACACATATCCTCGCGTATTGCCGCCCTTACCTTCTCATGGTTATTCATGTCTCTCACGATCGGTCTGGCCCAGTATCTAGATCACTCAATCACTCCATTCTCCGAACGAGCGGTCGTCCTCACGCCTACACCCTTTCTCGCGGCGATCATAATACCGCGGCTGGGGAACTTCAAAGTAACTAGCCAACTGAAGGGAGTTGCTTTGATTTCCCTAGTTATGGTAGGAGGTAGCACGCTCTACTACGCTGATATCGGGCATCAATTTTACAACAGTTTCATATCAGATTCCGCTTCTGCTTCGTTGCATTATCTTCAATCGTCCGGGGTGGTCGATCTAAAAAGGTCAATATTTATCGTAAGCGACCCGCCGGATGAACGCGGGATTGGAGAACACAACAGCTTGTGGGTGGGCGCCTACCTCGGAGACCACTACACTTACCTCGGAAGGATAGATTTTCTGATGGCGGGCCTGGAAACTCCATTTACGGACGATCAGTCCGCCCAGATCTCGAGATTCTTCATAAGCGGCCTTCCAATTGATCAAGTTCGTAACATGACTATAGTATTCATCGCGGATTTCAACTACCCGAACCCAAGGCCCAGCTTCTACAACACGTTTCTCCACCTACTTGGCAAGAATGTGTACGAGATCAACCAGACAGCCTGGAATCCGAATCAGGTCATAATCCCTGCGTTCTCTAGCGTCTTGTCATCCAGCGGAGGGTGGTACTGGACCGTCCAGCCTTGGGCCCGATCAGGGAGCAGTCTCCAACTTAACTCAACTCATCCCAATCAGATAGCCACGGTATCAGAGGCTTTCGCAGCTCCGCAAAACGCGAATTACAGCGTAACACTCAGGATCTGGGATGGAGCTCCATCCAATCCAATCTCAATAATGCTAGACGGGAAAAATGTCGACCAACTAACAACCAATGGCACGTACGCCGCCGTGAACGCGACCGTATTCAACGGCTACCTAACAAAAGGCGTGCACACGCTCACCCTTGCCGTAGACGATCAACCCTCAGTGCCACAATACGTGAGTCTGGACTATATCTCGATAGAACAGTGACATTCTAGCAATGCCGGTTTCCAGCAGATTCGCTCGGAGAGAATAGTGCGAATAGCACTGGTATCAAACTTTCGAGGTGGTTTGAAGCAGTTCGCCAGCACGCTTTGCAAGGGACTTCGAGCGAAAGGGGTCGAAGTGGACCTTCTATGTCCGGCGCCCTGGGAATTGGGTGATGTTCACGGGTCAGTCGAGGACTTGGTGGTCCACCATGGGTGGGCAGCCATGGGTCGCCTCATAGCAAAAAAATACGATTTGATCCATTGCAACATCGCAAGTCTTGGCCTGATACCGATAGTGAGAAGAAAGCTTGATGGAATTCCTATTATTGAGACATTTCACGGATTTCCTCAATGGTGGTTAGAGTCCAAGGTCGCGGCCAAAATGGCTTACGCAGCAGAATTCGGAGCCATTCAGGTAATGGCCAAATTCGCCAACTCCAAGACTTCCGTCTCAAATTTTGTGCGGTCAACACTCGAACAAACCTTGGGCATAGAGTCTTCAGTCATACACAATGGAATTTCTCACTGTCTATTCTCGAAGCCGACACGTGAGCAGTCCAGAAGACTGTTGGAGATCGAAGATGGCACTATCGCAATACTGTTCGTTGGACGCCTACATCCCGCAAAGGATCCGATGACTCTGCTGCGGGCCCTCGAAATTTTGGTCAAGCAGGGCAGAAAAGTGAAGTTTCTGGTCGTGGGCGATGGACCTCTCTCCAAGACTTTTCACGCGGAAGTCAGTGCACTCCATCTTCAGCGATTTGTGACCAATTGGAACTATTTGCCGTCCTTACATCCGGTTTTTTCGGCAGCTGACATTTTCTGCTTTCCATCTGTGAATGAGGCCTTTGGGATCGTTCAGCTTGAGGCAATGGACCACTCTCTACCGCTCCTCGTTTCAGACTCGGGCGCATCCCCTGAAGTCGCCGGTTCTGGAGGCATCACATTCAGGACAGGAAACGAGGTCGATCTGTCTCAAAAATTGATTCAGCTTGCTGATGACCCAGCCTTGAGAGAGAAGCTGGGCAGGGAGGGTCGAAGAAGACTTGAGGAATGCTTCATGCTGGACTCGATGATAAGACACTATATTCGCCTCTATGAAGAAACCATACGTTCTCATCAAGCACGTGCTTGAGCCGTTCCTAAACTCGGTAGACCCCTGAGCACCAGAACTTTCTTAATGGGATAGGAACGAGCCATCACGAGAGTTTGAAGATCGCCTCTTTCAGGAAATCCGGAGACGACATCGGAGCAAGGCGGAGTTTGGAAGGACTTTCAAATCTCGTCCTGCAAATGATTATGCGATGGAAAATCACGAGGCGCCTTGTACGCACTAAATGGCTCAACTGTAAACACGTCGGCGTTGGGCGCTCTTCGGGAGAGAGACTGTTAGTGAAATGTAACGCGAGTTAAAAATGGGGACGCCTTCTATATGAGGGGATCGTGGATTGTTGGGGCACCAACATTGGTCAACTCGTTTTATCTGAAGTCCCGAACACCGGGATTTAAGCTGCACTCGTACTACGCAGAGTTCTTGTCTAATCCTCTCCCAGGATGGCGGGTGCTGGCTCCACGAACAGGAAGCACTTCTCGCGTACCAGGGATGCTGAGACAATTTCATGTGGCTGTTCAGACATCTCCTATTTTCTGGAATCTCTCGAACTTGATTGTACCAACCCTAGAGAGGCTAGCATTTCCATATACTAGCCGTGCCAACCAACTCGAGTATAACGCAGACATAACCTACTGTGCCAACCATGTACAAACAAAATCAAGAAAATGGGTAGCCGACTGTGAACACGTTGCTGCTCTAACTGGATACTATAACCCAGGCCTCACATCACATTGGCTAGGTCACCAGCTTCAGGAACGTTCGTGTAAGGGATTCTACTGTTGGTCTAACAAAGCTCTAGAGAACTCGAAGAAGGTTCTTGGAAACGGCTTTCCGGTTGATAAGTCTCACGTCGTGTACCCTGCAACGTCAGGGGCCCCCAGCTCTAGACAGCGGAGTAGTTTTGACGGAACTCTCAGAATCTGCCACATGACTACTCATAGAAGTTCATACCTCGAGAACATTTCCAATTTCTATGTGAAGGGTACGAGAGACGTTTTGTTGTTACTGAAACTCGTCTCGCGAGAATTCCCTAAGTTGACGAGAAGAATTACAGTTATGATTCGGGCATGGTGCCCCGCTTCGTATGTCGCCAAGCTTAAGGCACTAGGAATAAAGATAGAGATGATCGAACATCCCTTAACGCGCGTCGACGCACTTTCCTTCCTAGCTGGTTCGGATCTAGCTCTCATGCCTTGCCACTCAACCCCGACAATGGCTTTCATAGAAGCAATGTCTAGAAGCGTGCCTGTTGTTGCAAACGATGTCTGGGCTAACGCCGAATACCTACTCGACGGAAAGACGGGGTTCTTGGTCGCTCCCCCCGATCATGTCCGATACTCGGACGACTACTTGACTCCGCTCTGGTACAGACCCGGTTTCATCCAATCCCTCAAAACGTCGGTTGACGTCGCTTATCTCAAGAGGCATCTCCGTGTGTTGGCATACCTCTTAGAGGATGAGAACGTCCTCCTTCCTATGAAGGCCAAGACTGGTGAGTATTTTGCGGAGAGCCCCTTCGATGTCACCCGACGAAATCGATACCTAGGTCTCCTGCTGGATGAAGCCCTCAACTAGTTTGCCACCCAGTTCATATTAAATCTCGCAACCAAGAAACTGTAAGCACCGCCGATCAGTGAAAGGTTAGCTGCGGAGCGCGATGGGACGCTTTCTTACAAATCCTACAACTGGGCCAGCTAAGCGAGGACAATCTGATCTATCATATGGCGTCAAAGGGACTGAAATAGTCAAGCAGGGCTCGTCCAGACTTAATTAGGTGCCCATTCCCATTAGAATAGCTCCGATATGTCCTCCCGCCCCTCCGGACCTTCGACGTTGTCACTTCTGGGTAGGAGAATCACCGAGGCGGCGACTTGCGAATTGCTGCTCCTTGTAAACTTCCCTACCTGGGCCCCGGTGCTGCCATTCTATCTCTTGTCCTACATTGCGGACAACCCATTACCCCCGTTCCGATCCATAGGTGCTATGGTGCGCAAGATTCGAGGGGCGATCTTCAGGTCATTTGGCTTGAGGCTCCTGGCCACTTGGCCCTTCGGAGGTCTTCGATTTTATTGTGACCTGGACGGCGTCTGGCTTATTGCATCGGAGTTCTTGAAGGGGGAAACATCCGGCTTTGTCTCCTCACGAGAGGAGGTCTTCTTAGATGTAGGAGCTCACTACGGGCTGGTTTCGGCTAGGCTGGCGTCATTGCACCCACGTTCATCTCGGGTAATTGCCATCGAAGCTCATCCCGCGAACTATCGAGTGCTGAAGAGCAACATCGAGCTCAACCACCTTACAAATGTTAAAGCATTCAATTTCGCGATAGCGGATTTTACTGGGACGACCCATATGTCGGCTCACGATGGTGTGTCAACCCATTATAAGCTGACAAACGAGAATCGTAGCACTGATCCTCTCTTCGAGGTACAATGTTACCAACTGCCGGAAGTTGTCGCAAAACTTGGAATAGATCACGTTGACTTGGTCAAGCTAGATATAGAGGGGCTAGAACTAAAAGTCCTTCAGACTTGTTTTCCTGCTATGGCCAGCAGTGTAGGTAAGTTAGACGTCGAAGTGCATTATTTTGGCGATGTAGCGGCGATACGGAGTCTCCTGATTTCAAACGGCTTCGACGTGCAAGTCAAAAGCTGGGGAATACTGTCACGATCCTATAGAGTGATTGCGGAGAAAGCCCCTACGGTTGCAAAAGCGACCGAATCACCGCAAATTGACTTTTGACTTGAACGAACTGACAATTCTCAACAAAGCAAATGCCGATCGTGTTTTGACAGCAGAATCACTCTTCTGGAATGCTTGCTCAACGGGCTATTCATTGCGATTCAGCTAGATTCATCCGAGAAGTTGCCAACAGAAACGTCCCTGCCTTCGTACGACACTCGGCTCATCGAGTCAAAAGTCATATAGGAATGAATTAGGTTCATGCTCCAACGGCTTGTGTTGACAGCGGCTTCGAAGGCGATAGTTACGGGTGGGGCGGGTTTCGTTGGTTCCAACTACTCTCGCCATCTCTTGCAGACGGGATCCAAAGTAGTAGTGTATGACGACTTTTCGAGAGGTCCTGGTTGTCTTCAAAATCTAGAGTGGCTTAAATCGCATCCTAATTCCAAGAATCTCAGCGTCATCAAAGGCAGTGTGCGTGATGCTGATTCTCTTGCCACAGCAGCTAAAGGGTGTAATCTAATTGTCCACACCGCAGCTCAAGTCTCGGTGCCTGAGTCTGTTTCGAAGCCCAGATTGGACTTCGAGTCCAACGCTCTCGGAACTTTCAACGTTCTAGAGGCCGCTCGTAGGTCGGATGCTGACCCTACGCTCCTGTATACGTCTAGCAACAAGGTGTATGGTATCCCAGATGCTCCACTGCAGGAGAAGGCATTGCGCTACGACTTCCGAGGGCTTCCAGAGGGCGTGGATGAAACGTTTCCGGTAAAAGGGGAAGAACCGTATGGAGTTAGCAAGGCGGCCGGAGACTTGTACCTCCACGCCTACTCAGAACAATACGCGATCAAATCTGTCTCCTTCAGATGCAGCTGCATGTTCGGACCCCATCAGTATGGGAAGGAGGAGCAGGGCTGGGTCGCCTGGTTTTGCATAGCTGCGGCTCTTGGGAAGCCATTAAGCATCTATGGGGATGGCAAACAAGTCCGCGACCTATTGTACATCGATGATGTTGTACATGCTTTCGACCTTGCTACAAGAAACATTGACAGAGTCAAGGGCGAGGCGATAAACCTTGGAGGAGGCAAGGAAAACGTCGCCTCTCTTCTCGAGACGATAGCATATCTTGAGTCACTCACCAACAGGAAGATGCATCTAACCTTCAAAGACTGGAGGCCAGGAGACAACAAGTGTTACTACACAAACTGCGCAAAGGCAAGGGAGCTAATGAGCTGGACACCTACTCTTCCCTGGAAAGAGGGGGTTAGTAAGACCTTGGACTGGGTCAAGAGCAACACTCGCGAGGTTTCTGCGGTCATATAGGGCCTAGGGGAACTGGAAAGAGCCCGAGGTGCGAGTTATCTAGAACGACTGGTCCAGAGTCCGATCGCACAGCCATTTGGCCGTTCTGAGCAGCGGCACCAATCCCACTAGTCGCCATTCAAGGACGTTCCCGGCCTTGAATTCGGTTCTCGTCGTAGACAGTATCAGGCAGCGAGTTCCCGGTAGCGGCTAGGATTGTTTTCTAGTCTCAGGATTTGACGTATGATCTTCTCGCTCCTTCAATGGGGGCTTTTGTGTCTGAGCATGGCTCGGAGGTGGGGCTATGGGTTTGAGTTTGGCTGAAATGGTTGGGGGTAGCTCAGTAGCCTTAGGTTGCGAGGTTGAGGGCTGCGAAGGCCGCTTTGACGTTTTTCGCTGCTGAACCTTCTTCTTAGAAGGGACCTCCGGTTCTTGGAAGGTCCGGATTCGTCTCATTCCGAGGTAGAGGTACGCGGCGATTGATGCTGAGGAGATTCCGAAGGCAACACTGAGAATCGGAACGAGTATCGGGGTTAGACTGTTCACGTATGTCTGGAAGTAGACGTTGCTAAGATAGGTTATGTAAAGCGAGACGGATAGCGACATGATTACGGCTAGCTCTCCTAATATGATGAGCCAGGCTTTCTTCGGGAAGTTCCACCAAGTCAGGTAGTCTATTTTTGAGACCTCCGGAATAGTCTCATGAGAATTCATCGTGAGCTGGGATTAAGGCGAGGCGTTACTCAGCAGAGGGACCCTGGCGGTGGGGGTCCACTGGATGGTGGACTTGAGGCGTGGCCTGGTTGCTTGCGCTTATCTATGATGGCCCTAACACCTTGAAAGACGCCTAGACCAAGGATCCCAATCAGGACTGCATGGCCCAGGGTTATCAGCGTCAGGGCTTTTCTTGAAAAAGCGAAGGCTGCGAGCGAAACGTTGTTGTCGCCCGCAAACAGAAGGGTCAACGTAACGATAGAAACCAGGGGGATTAGAAGATAGAGGGATTCTCTGCGGGATTCCGTCACAAGTTTGTAGTCTCCGTTCAGATACGCTAGCACCAACACGATTCCCAGAGCGCCGACCTCGAAAGTCGTGTCCGCAGGACTCGGCAGCCCCAGGCTAATCCCCAACTGGAAATCTGACAGTGGATAGAGAGGGGGAATCGTTCCAACTATCGAGTCCGCAACGAGGTGAGAGAGAATCCCTGCTGAGATTGCTAGGCCCAGACCCTTGAACCGTATGACGAGGACTGCGCAGATAGGTAGCAGAATGATCAACGAGTGGGTGTAGGTGTGGTGTTGAATCAGTGGTTTGAAGTAGATATCAAAGTCCGGGAAAACTCCTGCCAGAAGAGCCATGTAGGCTGGGAGATTCACCTTGACTTGTCTACCTGTGAGCCTTGAGAAGAGATAGCTCCAGCAGCTGTGTCCGAGAAGAAACACGACTCACTCTGCTCCGTGTCCGCAATCCGACTGAACCCGGACGCTCAGTCAGGGATACTAATGGTTAGTGTCGAGACCGCTTGTCGGTCGGCGACCAGGTATTTTGAAAGCTCTCTCCGGCCGGTAGCAAGATTGATTCGCCTCTCTCAGGTTTGTCCAAGCCCATCGAACCTGATGAGCTTGGATGGTCGTTAATTAGTTCTTTGAGGAATTACACAAAATCGGGGGTTCAACATATGTCGGGTTTCAACTAACCCGACTAATACTTGAGCTCTCTTCGATTATCCCGAGTAGGTCCTCCTAGATTGGAGTCTCTGAATTACTACCGGCTCCGTGCAGGAATTGCCAAGCCGATATCTTGGAGAGATAACAATTAGCTCATCGCCAGATCATAGGTCATCATTCCCAAAGAGATCCTGGGAACCCTGCAATACTGTTCGTAGCTGAAGCTGTTACAATGGGGTCTCACTCTGGCATGTATAGGACTACGGAACACGAGCCTGAGCTTGTGAATCTTTCGCACCGGACGATATCCCTATCGTCCGAGCTCCAAACTATCTCTCTGAGTAATTGAATCTTGATCAAATCAATGCCGCTGTATTGGAAGGAGAGGACTGTTCTTGTGACGGGCGGGGCCAGTTTCATAGGCAGCCACTTGGTCGACGAACTAGTCAGGCTGGGCGCTGACGTGACGGTAGTAGATAATCTAAGTAGCGGCAAACTTGAGAACCTAAGGTTCAGCCGAGACAAGATACGGCTCATTCAATTAGATCTTGAGTATTCTAACCTGAGAAAACTACTCCCAGCGTTCCGAGGCAACAGCGTCGTCTTCCACCTAGCCGCGACTCACGGAGGAAGAGGATACATTGACCGTCACCCGGCCGACGTGTGTTCGAACTTCTCGATCGATCATCATGTCTTGGAAGCGAGCTGCAATGCTGGCGTCGAGAAAGTAGTGTTCGCCAGTAGCGCCTGCGTATATCCACCCAGACTCCAAGCTCAAACGGGGTCTGACTGTCTTCTCCGAGAAGAGGATAGCGATCTAGCCGACCTCGAACATCAATTCAGTGCGGATTTGGAATATGGATGGGCCAAACTCATGGGCGAAATGCAACTCAGAGCATTCATCAAACAATACGGGTTGAGAGGCTGTAGCTTGAGATTCGTCACTGCCTATGGGCCGAGGGAGAACGAGAGCCATGCAGTTGCGGCCCTCATCTACAAGGCTTTCCAGCGAGCCGATCCCTATGTAATATGGGGGACAGGAGACCAAGACAGAGATTTCACCTATGTCTCCGACATTGTAACAGGTAGCGTGGCAGCAGCAGAGAGAATTGAGGATGGAACCGCACTTAACTTGGGTACCGGCAAGAGATACAGGTTGATAGAGGTCGCAAACCGAATATTTCAACTGCTAAACTGGCGACCAAAGAATGTGATTTTCGATACCACAATGCCAACAGGAGTCGCAAGTCGAGCGTTGGATATTCACAGGGCTAGGCGACTACTCAACTGGGAACCCGAGACCTCGCTTGACGATGGCCTAGCCAGAACAATTCAATGGTATGCTGAAACACACTCTTACGAAGGCCGAGTGAACAACCTACTCCTCACAGAACGATCCTAATCGATGCTGCAAATCCAATCCAGGCCGCGATCTCGGCCGAGCGACAGGTCCCACAAGATAGTGGTCGTGCTACCAGCCTACAACGAGGCCAGCACAATCGCGCAAACCATCACGGAAGCAAACGACCACTTCTCCAAAATTAATCCGAACATCGAATACCTAGTAGTGGAAGACGGCAGTACAGACGGTACTCCTCAAGTTCTCTCTCGACTTCAACCCATCATGCCTTGCCTCCGGGTGAATTCATCAACGAGGAGAAAAGGGTACCCTACCGCCGTAAGAGACGGCATACTGTCGGTGGGGAAAGATGCCGACCGCATCCTGTTTATGGATTCAGACGGACAGTATGATCCGAGGGATTTCAAGAAGTTGGTCAGGTTCGCAGATAATGCGGATATCGTCATTGGCAGGCGAACATCGCGAGCAGAGTCTCGCTTGCGCGTATTCCTTTCCATCGGGGTCAGATTGTTAGCGCGACGAATGTTTGGTCTCAAATGCTTAGACATTACGAGCGCGTTCAGATTGATGAGAAGAGATGTAGCACAAGAGCTGGCCTCTAGAGTTCATTACTCCAAGTACAACTTCTGGATAGAGTTCACCGCGCTTGCAGCGGTATCCAGCTACGAGATCGTTGAGGTTCCGGTGTCGTATCGGAACAGACAGAAAGGCGGCAGCAGAGTATACAGTAGCAGAGTACTCGTTAAGGTCGTCGTGAGTGAACTTGGCGCCTTAGCAAGAACATGGATTCGATGTGTTGCGACACCCCACGCTCGATCGCGACAAATCTGAAGACCCTGCCTCGCCTCAAGTTGCTGGCGTCGACATTTCTGTATTGGCGCGGCTACTACCTAGAGGACATCAGCGTCAAATAGGCGTAGCCGAGGGCTGTGCGCTTGAGCAGAGTATGACAAGGCTACTGCGGAGACGAAGTAATCCATTTTTGGTTTCTCACATAATTCTTAAGTGGTCAGTTTCCGAAGACATCTGCAGTCCTGAGTGACTTGTAACCGGAAGGTCTGTTTGATGATTATCCTCGTGAGTCGCATCTCCCATCTAGTCACAAGACTTGCCAGCCAATTCTTGGGCTTGAACCAAGACCCGACCGCGCCGGCAGGGTTTGGGACTAGAGCCGGGCTGTTCATCTCCGGAGCCTTCCTCGTCGCTGTTGGACTGCTGATCGTTCTCGTTTCCGACCTTCTAGTCATTCTCGCCATTCCTCTATTCCTCTTCGCCGCGTTCAATTTGGTCAATTCAAAGAGAGTGAGACTATCGCTTTTTCGAGGAAACATGCTATCCCTCGCCGGGCAACTTTGCGCTTCAGTGATCTTATACTTGTTCATGACAAGAGTCCTCTGGATTACCTACACGACTGATAGTATAGTCGCAACCTACATGGGAGTATTGAAGGTACTATCTCTCCAGAACCCCTACGGCTTCTCCATGAAGCCATTTCTGGACCAGTTCGGGTTTCCCCCTTCCCTATACACACCTCACGTTGATGGCTCGTTTGAATATCATCTCAACTATGGAGCTCTCAACTTCCTCACCCTCCTCCCCCTGTACGCTTCGGGACTACACGACCTGCGGGATGGCGTGTTCATGTTCCATATCGTATCGATTCTTCTGATCTTCGGGCTTGTTCCCTCCCGTCAGAAAGCGCTGAGTCTCGCTCCCTTTGTCTTCTTTCCGGCCTTCGTTGCAGCTAGCTGGACCGATAGTGTTTGGGCCTTCTTCTTAGTATTGAGCCCTGTCTTATGGTCTCGAAACCGGAACCTGGGCCTCTTGATGGTCGCCTTTGCAGGGGCTACGAAACAGATTGCCCTCGTCGCCGCCCCGTTTCTCCTAATCCGTCTCTGGCAAGAATCTCCTGGCTCGAAACTGAGGAACACTCTAGTCGGCGCCGGAGTAGCAGCAGCCGGGTTTCTAGGGCCCAACCTACCCTTCATTCTATCGTCGCCCTCGTCTTGGTGGGCCTCGACTGTCGTGCCCTACTTTCCGGGTGCTGCAGCTATGGTCCCCGGAGGGGTAGGGCTGTCCGAGATTTTCTTGGACATGGGAATCGCCCCCTCACCGATTTTCTTCACCATCATGATGGGATTAGTAAGCGTCGCTTCAGTCTATCTCTATGCGACGCGGTTCGCGAAATCAAGATACTACGTCTGGATATTTCCCGTTGTAATCATGTTCTTTTACTACCGGTCGTTTCCAACCTACATCTTCTTTTGGGCATTCCCCCTGGCTCTCGAATTCTTCAGATATAGACCCGCGCTGTCCTTCTGGCACTTTTCGCCGTTCAAAGGAACACATTGGCGCCCGACGATAGCAGTCGGTTTGCGTTCTGTCCGCGGAGGACTGAGGGTTCCTCTCCTTGCGGGCCTTCTTCTAACGACCGTATTCGTAGGTGCCTATGGAACATATGTTTCCAGCTCGCCATCCTCCAAGTTTGAAGTTCGGATCAATTCCGTATCCGATCCAGATGGAGTGGGAGCGGGAACAAATCTGAATATTACACTCAGCAATTCTACTCCAAAACCCATCGCTCCACTATTTTTCGTCAAGTGGAACATTCTTCCCTACCTCTGGACGTCAAGCTCAAATTCGAGTCTTGCAGCATCGTCGACCGCATCGTACCTTGTAACGGCTAGCGACGCCTTGGCCGCGCTGCCGAGAATGGCGAACTTCAGGGTCTTCGTCTATGACGCAAACACCGGAAGTCTAGCCGGTGAATCTCTTCCATACACTGCAAACATTTCCCAGCCATCACTTGCAAATCCTTACTTCAGGTGGTGGACTTTGGATTTCGCAGCAGGTACGAAAGTTCCGTTCAGCTGGAAGCTAACCAAGACGAACTTAGACTCGCTCGCATCTGTCATTCAAGGTCTTGACCATAACCAGACCGCAGGGATAAGCTTCCAGCTCAACTACACGAGTCAGGCACTAAATCTGGAGAAGATAATGCTCTCTCAGAAGGTTCTCCTCAACGCTACTACCGTGAACCTCTCACTGTTCAATCCTATAGCAACAGACACCGGAACTAGGGCTGTCCTCGGGGTAACGGTGACAGATGGCGCCCACCAACTATCTTACATCTTTTCAAATACCACCGCGAAGTCGACATTTTTGACTTCCAGCTACAACATCACAAATATAGTTCCTGTCGCCGCTTCTGCCTGGACTACTGTATCCATTGATGGAAACCAGGCCTGGCTTGCTCAAGGCTGGGCAGTTCCCAACCAGGTGACGTTTACGATCTTTCTGCAAGCCGACAGTGTGGGTCTTTACTCAGCAAGTATCCGAGAGATAGCGTACCCTGTCTCTGGCCAAGTAAGTTTGTAGATTCGGGTCCAAATCTGTTCCTCCATTTTGACCCCGACCCCTGAGATTGAATTGTATATCTAGAGGTACCGTAGTGTCGCAAAAGGTTAGTTGGTGTATGGTGCGGGCGCTCGGCCTTATATCGCGCCCAACTGTTCCAGCGGACTTGAGGTTCTGGCAGATAATGGTAGCGGTATTTGTTGGGGGCTACCGAATCGTCTAAGTTCATGCAGTCTTTAGGTGACTCCGCCTATACGAAGCTGCGAAAAATCGCTGACGACAGGGACATCACAGTGCAGGAGTTGATCAGAGCGATAGTCATACCCGACTGGCTGAAGATGGACGAGAAACAAGATGGAATAGATAGCCAGTCAGAGAGACGTCGGAAGCGGATTTCAAGGTCAAGAGCCCGAACACCGACCCTTCCCGTTGCGGCTATGCCGAAACCTAAGAAGACACGATAACCTGTTCGAGCCAACGCCTCCTGAGTCCAAGCGACGACGCTCACCCCTGATACAGCTGACGTATCAAACGGGGCTGGGCATCTCGGCGGAACAATTCCAGACAGTTCGTGACTTTCCTTTAGTAGTTTTGGGAGGAAAAATAAATGCGTCTAAACGGATTTGCGTATTGCAAAGTCCAGTTGGTATCTTTACGTGAAGTGCTGGGTAACTATACACTAAAGAGGATATTCTGATGAGATGCCCTGTTAGCAATGTCGGACACGAAGGCGAGCAAGGACTGGGCCCCTTTCTCCAAGCAGATCAAATTGGACGAAAGCGATTGGGCGGTGGTTGACGCGCTCTACGAGGACCATCGTAATCGGGAAGGCGTTATCTCAAAGGCAGATTTCATCCGAAAACTAGTTCTTACAGGCGCTCGGTCACAGCTCTTGTATCTTCGCCAGCACGCGCCGGGCTCGCTATCCCGGGTGGCAAAAACTAGTGGGACAGGCTAGGGCTTGGACCTTTCGCGGATAGCCAAAGGATAACTTGTCCCTGTGTGAAACACACGGTGCAGTAGACCTAGTCGTAATCGAGTTTTCAGCATGTCGAGGTCATTGCGTTCTGAGGTCTTATTTTTCAGGTGCGACTTTGGTAGGTCTAGTAGATTACCGTGAATGTGAACTGGCCGTTCAGTTTTGTGGTTACCGTAATCACGTAGGTGTGGCCGGTAAAGAATTGTTGGAAGAGCCCAGTTATTCCGTTGTAAGTGCACGTGTTGCAACTGGAACCAATCGAGATTACCGCGGAATCGGTACTTCCTGGCGAAATGGTAGGCCCTGTCCAATTCGCAAGGGTCCACACGTCTAAGGAAGTGTCGGCCACGGTGTAAGATTGGAGAGTTATCGGAGTATTGCCGTTATTGCGTAAAGACAGGGTCAAACTGGTTAGCGAGTTGTCGGAGGATCCTGATAGGGACAAGGATTCTGGAGCTGGGTCTACGACGTTGACGGTCAAGATGCACGAGTGGCTGACATTTCCACTAGACCCTGTTATTGTGATATTGTACTTTCCCAGCACGGTTGACATGGTAGTCGATACTTGTAGACTCGTATTGGTCGTAGCTCCTGGAGTAAGCTTTACCGGGTTTTGACCTCCCATCACGCCTAGAAATCCGAAAGGCACTGTTGCAGACAGAGTCACAGAGCCATTGAAACCATTCTTGCCGGCTAGGACAATGCTCGTAGAGTTGGCAAACCCGGCGACGACCGTAACTGAGTAGGGATACGCGTACACTCCAAAGTCAGCTTGCGGGATGACCGTGGCTGTCAACAGGGCTGAGCTGCTAAGGACCTTCTTTCCAGCGGCAGCGGTCCCGGTTACAATGATACTGGACGTTCCCATCGAGGCGTTCTTAGCGGCTTGTACCGTAGTTATCGAGGTTGCGGTTCCTCCAAGTGGCACATTGACTCCGCTAGGATTGAAGATGACGGTGATTCCACTGGTTGCCTGTGCAGTAAGCGCGACAGTCCCAGTGAAACCCTGAGTGCTTAGAATGGTGACAGTCGAAGTGGCGTTCACGCCTTGTGGGACGGCGATTGAGGACGGGCTGATTGTTAGCAGGAAGCTGCCTGTGGTCTTGTGGGCATCACTAATAGTAAAGGGGAGAACGGTCCCGCTAACCGTGAAAGAGCCGAACGCGAAGGTGAGAAGCAGAAGTAGGGCTTTGAGAGGGACCCTCTTCTTGGACAGATTCGTGGTACATTCCTCCGAACTCAACCCTTGTAGTATACTTTGTCATGTCGCTACTTTACGGCTCCTGTAACCAGGTCCGGGCAGCGTTGCATCTAGATACGTCTCTCACGTGGGCCCGCGCACGTTCGAGCACTTATACTGGTGCCGTCTTCGGCCAGATGCACATTTTACCCGCAGCATCTTTATGGCCATGGTAGCGATAGGAGGTTTGTTGATACCCCTTGAGCTCGCATCTAGCATCATGCTTAGGGCAGATCGAATCGCACTGGAGCATCTCTTCCGCAGTTCTAATTTTCTCCATCGCTGGACGCAACCAGTCGAATCTATCCAGAAGTGCTAGTTAGGTCTATCCGCTGAGAAACGTCTTTGCGTTTCATAGTTTGACGCGACAGAGCGATTCCAGCGCTTAGGTGCATTGTTTCCTTGAGACGCCGCAACAAGATAATCAATTCCTTGCTGCTTGGGCCCAGCCATTGCACTGTCAGTTAGTTGCGTTCGGATTCGGATTCTCTTTCTCTCGTTTTCTTCTTGTGAGGAACACCAAAGCGAGTACGACTCCCGCCAACGCTGCGTAGCCAATGAGTGGCAGGGTCGCGTCCAGGCCGTTAACAATCGAGCTATAGTTCTGGCCCGCGAGAACCCCTAGATAGATGAGAACAATGTCCCATATGACTATTCCAATAGCGGAGAAGGCTAAGAATTTGGAAACTCTCATCTTGGCTACTCCTGCCGGAAATGCGATCAGTGTCCTAAGAAGGGGGACAAATCTCGCAAACAAGACGGCGGCGCTGCCATGTTTTGCGAACCAACCTTCAACAATCACCAGATATCGTTCGTTCAGTCTGATTTTCCTACCGTATCTGAGCACAGTTGGCCTCCCCAAATAGTACCCGATGCTGAAATCGATCACTGTTCCAAGAAGTCCTCCTAGTGACGCCACTGCCACGGCGGGCCAAAAATCTAGAGTATGGTTGTAAACCAAGAACCCAGTTACCGGGAGGACGATTTCGCTTGGAACCGGGAGCGTCGCGCCCTCAAGGGTCATTAACAGGAAGACTCCTGCGTAGCCCCATTGAGATAGTAGGCTCACTGCAATTGTGAATATCGTGTCGTTCAGGCTCAAAATGCTCTACCGTCAGCGAATCGGGGCCTTTCAAATCCTTTAGGCTCCACGGCGCACTTTCCTCGACTTGGTCGAGACCAAAATATGTTCTCTTCTAAATGTGAGGAGCAACTGTTTTTTAGCCTAGCTCGAGGACGTATCTCTGCAAATGACTCGACGAAAGCAAGAACAAGGCACATCGGGCAAGGTCATACTTTTCATTGTACTTGGAGTCTTTCCTGTGATTTTCATGTTAATAGTTCTCTTGTTTGGCCCGATGCTCGGGCTACAATTCGGGGCTTGAAATTCTATTCATAGTCTAACCTGATTATGATTCCTGGTAAAACTAATCCCTGATAGGTCGTTCATCGTGTCTGCTTGAAAGATCTCGTGGTACCTTTGATCTCACTCAAGCAGAAGGCTCGCGGCCACGTTTGGGTTCGGATAGTACTTCTTGATGTCGGATGGTCCGTATTTTCCCTTGAACAACTCGATAACTTCCTCGACTTGTCTCTTGTTGGTTATCGTTCGGAGTTTGCCGTTGAAGGCTTGTCTATTAGAGCTGATTTTGACTTGGGGGTCTCGAAGGATGTTCTTGTACCATTGAGAGTCTGTGCCCGTGACGGGAAGTAGCAGCACTTCGGTTCTCTTGAGTACGAACCAGACGGGACGGGGAATAGGTTTTCCGCTCTTTCGGCCCTTAACGGTCAATTCGATCTCTTTATCCTTCTTCAAAGCGGTAAGCACGCTGTCAGATTTCAACCCGTGATCGCCAAATTGGACTTAATGCCAAATGAAAAGGCTTTGTCGATCTCAAGCTCCTTGGAAGCTCGGATGGAACAAAAGGCTAAGGCGCGGCTACAAACGTGATCGTGCATGAAGTGTCCTGTATGCCATGGGGAGTTGCAAAGTTCTGGCAGCTTCTGCCCGTATTGCGGGACAAGGCTTGACTGGCCCGGGTCTACCAGAATAGGTTCGCCTGGCTCGAAACATGTCGGTGTCGCGATAGTCCTTATCGTCCTTGTTGTGGCTGGAAGTCTGTTTGCCGCGGGTCTATTGGTTCCGGCTGCGACACGACTGTACGATGATGCGAGGAATGTTCTGCGGAATTTGACCTGCCTCGACCCGGCACTTTGCACCAACTCCACTTTTCCCACAACTGCGGGCAAGGCCACGTATGACCAGCAGGTGTCGATGATTTTCGCGCAAGACTTCAACGCGTTGAATTACAATGTTACCGCTGTGTCTCAGACTGACTCGTCTGGATTTGGTCCAGCATATCTTCTGAACGGCTTATCTGACGCGGGTTATTGGTACCAAGTTGGTTTAGCGTACAACTGGCCGTTGGCTTCCGGCACTGGCTACGACCCAGGATTCCATTTCATATGGGAGGTATTCGCACCGAACGGGACGACAAACAATCCAGTCCTATCAAGAATCCCGGATAACGTCAACTCGGGTGACGTTGTGGGGCTCACCCTCTCGTTTTCCGGCGGCGCCGACACGGTCACGATGTACGCCGTGGATTACAAGACGGGCGCATACTCCTCTCACACAGACAAGGCTTGGGGCGGGGCGATCTTTACAGGCTCCTCAAGTGTCCCTAGCACTCGTACGCCTACGAGTTTGATGACGGAATGGTATCATCCGAGTCCATCTGAGACATCGATGAGACAGGTTACGTATTCGTCCAACTTCCAAGTGTCCAAGGCATGGATCTGCATTGGCGAGTACGTGCCTCCTAACCCAAATTCATTGGTGTACTCTCAGTGCACTGGCTCCGCCTTGACCCTGACTAGTCAGTTGCAAAAGTACTCCTATCGCGGGCTAATCACTTACGCTAGCCAATATGAGTTCCAGACAGGACCCTCCTGATCTACGTTCTTCGGCCCTGATTGAAATCGGAAGGAATAACTTGGACCGGCATGCGTTCGGTTACTTTACCCTTAAGCTAGAGCCGCTGCACGTTTCATTGAGTGAGCGCCTGTTGCGACAGATCGCAACTCGTCCGGATGTGGCTATTCTACCGAAAACTAAGCCCGCATCGGATCTTAGTCACAAGCTTTTTCAGGAATTCCCAGTTCCAACCTTGGATGAGTTTGTGCAACAGCTGGAGACCGTTGGCCAGGGAATCGACGTTCTCACAATTGAGGGTGTTCCTCATTTGGTCTGTGGAAAGCCTCTAACTAACATTCTAGTTCAGACCGATGCCGTCAAACACTTGCCTGGAGATCTGCTGGCGATCTATCAGTATTGCCAAGGGTGCAAAGTAGCAGTCAGAGTTCTCTAGTCAAAGACAGTTGTGAAAGGGGGTGGGTCCGTCATTTCGTATCCGGGCAAGGTCGAATGCCGAAATAGGTTGTACCAGTTTTCTTCCAGTTGAACGACACGCTAAGCGAGACCATCAGAGGTACCATACATTGAGGATTAGCGTTCCACCATTTTGAGATAAGGGAAGTTGGTCTATCTAGTTCAGAAGGTCAGAACGGGTTCGATTTTATGGGATATTCCTGGCGAGATACTTCGATGTTTGTGAAGTTCCTCATAGTGGTACAGACGGCGATTATTGTTGGGTTATCTGTTTGGATGTATAACGAGTATGTGAGCAACTTGTACCTTCAGACATACCTGGCTAGCCGGCTCCAAGGGACGGGGTCGATTATAGGGGTCATGGGCCTAGGAGGACTCGTAGCAATGGTCCTAGTCGGAATCCTTCTCAAAGCGGGGAATATTCTTGGAGACATTGATCACCTTTCAGAGAGGGTCGAGGATCAGACGGATGTTGCCCAGGCCCGTCTGGAGACGTCGATGACGATGCCTGTTCTCAAAGTAGCGGAGGCGGAGCCAGTGGACGAGATTAGTCGGCTGCATCGTTCTCTGCGAAGATGGAACGAACGCTCAAAGTAAGCGGAATTTAGGAAGCTACTCTTTGAGCCCAAGTTCTCTCAGCAGCTTCTTGTAGTGACCGTTTATGATCTCCCAGAGTCTCTCGCGGTTCTCACCGGTCACCGTCTCGCGTTCAAAGGTGATCTCCAAGGCCTGATCCGGTAGCCTGAACCCATCAATTCTTACTCCTGGGAGACTGGCTTTCAATAGGTCCTCGTTTATGGTCTCTTGCAGCTCCATCAATTTCTTGGGAGTCGTCATGTTGTGCCAGCGGAGAGTTTGTCTGGTATTTCATATTTAACCCATCGAAACATCAATGGAACGTCACAAGTGACGAGTTCTCGGGCTTTCACGAGGCTTCAGAAGGCTCCTTTACTCGTACATAGATTCGGCATCGTCCAAACGTTTCGGCTCCTCGTTCCAGAGCTAACTAGAAAAACACGACTGTCGAGCTTTCTCGCCAGGTTCTTGTCGGGGTACGTCGGGAGGTTTCGGATGAGGGACTCTACTGTCTTGTGGCTTCGCCCGTTTTCAATGGATCTGGCAATATTCCGTGAGGTTTGGGATCACGAACGGTATACGGCAGGGCCGATTGGCGAAGTTGCTCGTCGCGGAACTGTCGTGGATATTGGCGCTCACATCGGACTGTTCTCATTATTCGCGTGTAGAGTGATTGAGGCAAATCGGATTGTTAGTGTGGAACCTGATCCTTTGAACTTCGAGCTTCTCGTCGAGAATATCTCTGCCAACCATGTTGAAGGTGCGACCCTGGTTAAGGCTGCGATTGCAGGTGATTCAGGCGAAAGACGGATGCACACTTCCCCATCAAATACTGGAGGTCACAGTTTTTACGCCCGAGGCGGCTCCTCAAGGTTGGTCAGAACCGTCAGCCTCTCAGGTTTGTTCAGATCTTCGGGCATCTCGGAGTGTTCGCTGCTCAAGATGGATTGTGAGGGTGCGGAGATGGAGATCCTTGAGAATACGACTGATGAGCTGTTCATGAACGTATCTGCTATTTCTCTAGAATACCATCTTGACGCCTACCCGCGAGAACAGCTTGAGCGGTCCAAGACGAGGCTGGAGAGTTTAGGTTTCATCATGGAGATTCGACCAACAAGCAAGGCTCTCGGAATCCTCTGCGGGGTCCGCCGAAGCTGAGAATTTTTCTGGGCTGTCTTATTCGCGGAAAACAAGTACCGCGCTTACGAGGTCTCTGTTTCACCACTTTGACATAGCCCCAACTCCTCTCGATCACAAAGAGAACTCTATCGGAGGATCGTGACATGTCTCAGAGTACTGATTTTGGTCAGGGAAGGACTGTTCCAGGTTTTGCAAAGATGATCATGTTGTTCGAGATGCTTGTGATTGTTCTCCTCTCCTCTTGGATCTATGAGGAGTATCTGAACAACGTCTACTTGCAATCCTACGTTAACGAGGTCGTTCAGGCCGATGGTGCTCTCATCGCTATCCTCGTTATCGTCTCTACGCTGGGCCTTGCAGTAGGACTTCTCAAGGTTCTGAAATCGACTCACAGACAGATCGGAGCCATAGTCAGTCGACCTCAAGCTGCGATGACATCGGTCTCGGTTGCGTCAAGTTCTAAGCCGGCAATCGACTTGCATCCGATGGTGGCCGCTCTCAAGGCGGATATGGCACACCAATCCTCTATGGAGCATCTCCCGCAGCTCGACGTCAAAGAAGCTGTGCCAGCGTCCCCTCCTGTGCAAGTTCCACCGAATCCAGGTCCTGTTAGGACTGTGACGGGTACTCCTTCAACTGTTATCACTGGGACGATGCCTATTCTGAAGAGAGTAAACCCTGAACAGGATAGAAACTCGAACTCTCGTCAGTAGAATAACATCCTCAACAGACCTAGAATTCTATCCTAAACATCGTCAGCGACGGTTCAGCGCGTGTTGTAGTTTCTATCTCAGCTTGCTCTTTCGCCGCAGAACGGACACGCGAATAAGCCGAATGTGTTGGTGCGGCCGCATTTCTTGCACGTAACCTGTCCCGGCTGGGGCTGTGAAATTGGAGCTGATGGAGTCCGCGGTCGTGGATAGGGTTCGGGCATGATGACTCCCACCAGACAGGTGATTATTCCGGTAACGAATAGTGCTCCGCCCCCGACGAAGACTGGTAGATCGTTGGCGCAGGCGAACACGTTACCTGATAGTATTGTCAGAAGACAGGAGCTGGCGGCTGCAGCTGTTAGTACGGGGCCTAGAACGACCATTATTATTCCTAGAATGAAAATGTCGGATCTCAAGTTCTCTCACTTGGGTAAGCTATTTTTCAGCGAGGTGTCGGAAGGCTGGGAGGCTTTCTAAGCCTCTGTTACTGTACTCCTGCTTTCAGGGATATTGCCGAAAGAAGTTTTCTCGGACCCCGCCTGTTATCCAGCTGGTCCGGGTATGCGCTCTATTGCGGTTGGTCTTTGCGGAAGTAGCCGTTTCGCCAGACGAGAGCGACTAGTCCAATGGCCGCGCCGATTCCAGTTATGGATAGCACCGCAGGCCCATTGCCGTTAGTCCAAGAGGGTTTCGCCTCGAAACTGGCCAGCGAGGATGCGTTGGATCCGTTGCTGCTCGCTTGGGCGACGAGGGCGTAGGTTCCGAGCTGGTTTGGTACGGTGAAGGTTGCTTTGTACAGTCCGGATCTGACCGAGGACATGGACAAGCTGATCGTGGTTCCATTGGGGAGCGTGGCTGTTAGGCGCAACGAAACGCCTGAGGGTCCGACTGGGACGCCGTTGACGCTGGTCAGAGCGTAAATATCCGCCTTGTCTCCCGGGAAGAATAGCGCTCCCACAGTTATGGTGACGTTGAGGCCGCCGGGTTGCGCGAGGACGGTGAAGTTCGCGCTAGCGTGAGCGTTAGAGGAGTCGAATGCTTTGATCAGGTGGATGCCCGGTTCGGCGTGGGGTACGTTCATGGTGAAGCTGAAATTTCCGGTCGTGGTCGTGATGAAGCCTTCGAACATGTCATCGAAGGTTACTAAGACTTGGTTCGGGTAGCCGTATTGGTTGGTCGCAAAGCCGGTGCCTTGGACCAGGACTTTCGTGCCAAGTGTTCCGCTGGTTGGTGCTGTGGTGAGTTTTGGTCCGGGGAGGATTGTGACTTGGCCGTCGCTGAGGGAGTTGTTGGAGAGATTCTGGTCAGTGGATAAGATCGCGGTGGCGGAGACTGTGTAGGTTCCTGGTTGTATGTTGGACGTGTCGAACTGTATGAATACTTGGTTGTAGAAGTAGTTCAGCAAGACGGGAATATTGGTTCTTGTCACGACGAGTGTCGAGTTGAAGAATATCGAAACGGCGACTGTCTCATTGTTAGACCCGTAGTCTGCAAGGTTTACTGTGACGCCGACCGTCTGGCTCTGGATCGCGGTGTTGAAGCTTGGGAATACGCTTGTTACTGCGATATCATGCTGGAGTCTTGGTAGCACGTTTATTCTTGCGCTCGTGGTTCCAGTGAGACCTGTGTTGTCCATGACTGTGAGTGTAACTGTGTAGTTTCCGGCTGTGAAGTAGGTGTGCTGTGCGAAGCTGCCGCCGAACTGGCTGGCGTTGTCGCCGAAGCTCCATTGGTACGAGGTTATGAAGCCGTCAGGGTCATGGCTGGCGCTGCCGTCGAAGAAGACCGTTACGCCAACCCGAGGGGTAATCGGGGAGAAGGTAAATTGGGCGATGGGTGGAATGTCCGGCCTGGGCGCTATCTGTATGATTGTGCTGGTTGAGGATGTCTGGTTTCCGCTATCGCGAACGAATAGTGATACGAAGTAGTTTCCTGGGAAGGAATAGGAGTGGAAGGCGGTTGCTGAGGCGTTCTGGAAGACCTGTCCGTCTCCGAAGCTCCACTGCCAGAAGACGATTACTCCGTCAGGGTCGGAGCTTGCTGATCCGTTGAACATGACGAACTGGCCTACAGTTGCGTTGGTTGGTGTGAAGGTGAAGCTGGCGACTGGTAGTTCGTCTGACACCGGCCCAACGGAGATCGTGGCGAAGGCGAATCCTACGAAGTTGGAGCTGTCCGTGACTGTTAGTATGACGTTGTAACTGCCGGCTTTGGCGAAGCCGTGGAATACGGATGCGTTGTTGAATGTGATGATCGTGGTGAAGTCGCTGAAGGTCCAGTTGTACCGGATGATGATTCCGTCAGGGTCGAAACTGCCCGATGGGTTGAAGGTTACATTCTGTCCTGCTACAGGATTAAGGGGTGCGAATGTGAAATTGGCAACTGGCAGCTCGTCCAGAACTACTGTGATCTGTTGGCTTGTTGTCGCGGTCAGGTTTCCATTGTCGACAACGAGTAGAGTTACGGTATAGTTGACGTTATTGCTGTAGACGTGTGTAGTGGTCGGTCCGGTGGCTATTCTACCGTCACCGAAGCTCCACCGCCAGCCGATGATTGTTCCGTCAGGATCGTAACTCGTGCTGGTGAAGGTCACTATCGTGCCAGCGGTCGGTATTGTCGGTGTGAATGTGAAGCTGGCCACGGGTGGAATGTTGGCGAGTGGAAGGATCAGTGCGAGAGTGGCTGAGTGTGTGAGGCTGCCGCTCGTCCCGGTCACGGTCACGTTGTAGAATATTTCGGGGTTGTTTGTGATTGTAGTGGAGATCTTTAGAAGGACGATTTTTGTTGTTGGTCCGGAACTCGTGAATGTCAGTGTTGAGTTCGGAAGATTGGCGAGGATGCCGGTGGAATTGAGGCGGACTGTGGTGGCGAGGTTTACGGTTCCGAGGAATCCGTTAACCGCTGTTACTGTGAGGTTGGAGCTGTCGACTGTTCCGCGAACGATCGTTAGGTTAGTAGGATTGAGGGAGAGAGTGAAGTTCGGAGCGGGTGGTCTCTGGGATGGGGTCGAGCTTTGTGTCGGGGGATGGAATATGGCCATTGGGCCGAGTACGGCCGTGATGAAGAGGAGAACGATTATGCCGAGTGATAATTTGGATATTCTCATAGTATATCGTATTACACAACAGTAATGCCCATTACTTAGGTCTATGCCCTTTCCCGGGCTCGATTCCCTCACGTGGAGCTCTCGAGAGATATCCAGCGATTTTCCGGAGACAAGATAGATGCTTGGAATTTTTCTACGACGATCCGGACTCTAGGCGGCGCTCATCGGTGTCGATTGGTTCTTTTTCCTTTCAGATCTGGACCTCAAGAATAGGAAACCGCCAGTCGGTGCGATGATGATCGTGACTGTTCCGAGTATCGAGTAGAATACTGCGGGTGCTAGTCCGAAGATGCTTGCGGGGGCGTTGGGTGTTTCTACTCGGGGCAGGGGTCATGATGATTGTCTTCGTCGCAGTGTGGCTAGTAGGACCGCTCGAGGCTGTAACCATTACATTGAATGTGCCTGGGATTGTTGACTTGAAGGATAAGCTGGCCGTTCCGTAACCCGTGACCGCGCTTGGGCTGATCGGGCTGCAGCTCAAGCCTGACGGAACCTTGTCGGTCAAGCCAACTGTGTCGGTGAACCCTTTGACTGCTCCAATGGGCTCACCGCGCCTGGTCGATCAGGCCTAATCCAGCTCCGGGTTTTTCGCTCAGAGCTAGACTCGAGGATTATTTGGCTCCGCGTAGCGGCTCGTTTGTCAGATAGTATACTTCGAGCGCTTGTTTCTTTGGCCGGATAAAGTAGGGTTGCGCGTGGGCAAGCTCTCTCGGGATGACACTGCCATCTTTCAGCAGTAGTTTTGTGATACGCCATCCTCTTTCCACACGGAGCAGATTGGTAGTCTTGAGTTCAAGATCGTCAAGAACGTCGTGGAGGCTGACGGGGGACGGTACTTGCCCCTGCCAGTCTTCAGGTTCGACTGGGGAATTGGCCTTGATCTCGCCGCTGTCTATGAAAGAGGATCTGATGAACCTCAGAGCCAGGCGGCGGATTTCATCGTCTTTCAATTTGAGGACTTGGACTTGCTCTTGTGACTATGGGCGTAACGTAACCAGTTCGCAGGTTTCGCGGTAACTTACGCTTGTGCGATGGAGGGGTCCACCTTGGATCCTTGTCGGACCCTCGTCGGGAGACGGGGTCTGTTGGACGTTCTGATGGGCAGCTGTTAATGACTGGACGTCCCGAACTAGTGGATATGGTCAGTAGTATCTGATCCGGATTACAGCCGCAGAATTGTAAAGATTCCTGGAGATATTTACCGATCCACGGCCGAAGCTCTCTAATAAGGAGCCCTGGTTTCGAATTCCACAGCAAATATAATGCGGCGAGATGTCGTCTGTCAAAGGATAGTAGTTTCAAGCAATATCATGCCAATTATGGCGAGGCTTGGATCTCTTCCTTGTAGGTTCTCTGCAAATGACTCTCTTACAAGTTAGCGGGTAAGTCGCCCCCGTTCGTTCAGCGTGAGGAGAAGGAATCGTCTTTGGGAAAGATCTCGTGGAGGAAAAGAAGACCTGCGCAAGAGGGTGTCCAGGCAATTTTTTCGGGCGGCGGCCAAAGAAGAGGCAAGGCTCAATCTAGGTTCTCGTCCTACGAGTTCGAAGATGAAATGGAGCCAAGTAGCGCTCCGGATCGCATGTCCTCAAATTCGCCGGATCTCTCGAAGAAACATGGAATCAATTCCCTACGCCGTTTCTCCAGGATTCTCGCCGTCACGGTTCTAATTGTTGTCATGTTGACGACTGTTGTAGGCTTCAGCGAGATCAACCCGATCCTTCAACATCATACAGACAAGGGCACGAGCGGGTCTGGCACGAGTCCGCCTGTCGGAAGTCTCAGAGCGACAGCTCCAAGTTTCTACGCCGTCTCCAACATACCGGAAGCGATAGTTTCAAGCAATGAAAGCTACACAGGGTTGATCGCGACGAACCTGGATGACTTCATTATAGTTCAGATAGCCTATTCAGAGGGAACCGCGGGAAATCTTCCAGACGTATCAAATGTCAGAGACACGCAGTCCAGTAGTTACTCGAGGATTGCGAGCGCCTCTCCAGGAGTAGCAGAGAATTTCTGGGAACAGGTCTGGACGGGTCGAGCGTCCTCGACGACGACGTCCACGAACATAAGCGTCAGCCCGGACTGGTCAGCCTGCCAGAAGCCATGCGTGACGTCTATCATAATCAGCATGAAGATTAGCCGGTACCGAGATGTCGCCGGCGTCGGTTCGTTGGCTGCAGTAGCACCGAGCAACTCTTCCACTTCTCAATCCGCCACCATAACTCCGACTCAAGCCAACTCGATGCTTGTAGAGCTTCTCAGCCATGGAGCCTACAGTAACTGTGGTTTCGATGCTCCGCAACCGGATGCTGGTCAGACCTCAAGAAACTGTTTCACTGCGACCACGGAGAGAACAGAGCTCTTCGACCATGCCGTATCAGCAGCCCAAACGTACACCGAATCGTACACTTGGAGCCAAGTGGAAGTCCAGAGAGGGATATACCTGGAACTAAAAGGCAACAACATTCCGAACACTGTTGATAACTGAGCTGTCTGTTACAGTCTTTATCTGGGGAGAAATCATCTTCTGACCTGACGATAATTGCCGAATCCTGGTGGGCTAAAGAGTTGGCTCAGAGGACCGGCCGCGCCGGGCGAGAAGACAAAGAAACCCCTGTTAAAGCTGGACAGGCACAGGATCGCTGTCCTACCCTTCTCGAACATGAGCCCCGATCCGAGCGACGAATATTTTGCGGACGGGTTGACTGAGGAGTTGATAGCTACTATCTCGAAGATCAGAGAGGTCAGCGTGGTTTCCCGGACGTCGGTGATGCAGTATCGGAAGAACTCGAAGCCTATCCGGGAAGTGGCAGAGGAGCTCCAGGCGGGGACCATTCTTGAGGGAAGTGTCAGGAAGGCCGGCAGCAAAGTGCGCGTTACGGTTCAAATGGTTGACGCTGCGCAGGACAAGCATGAATGGGCCGAAAGCTATGACAGGGGTCTCGAGGACATTTTCGCAATCCAGAGCGATATCTCACAGAATGTTGCTGAGGTTCTCAAGGTCCAGCTCTTCGCCAACGAAAAGAAAAGTCTCCAGAACATTCCAACCCGCAATGTTGACGCTTACACCGATTTCTTGAAGGGTCGCAAGTATCTGAACGATAGAACTGAAAAAGGGTTTCATGAGGCGATACGCTATTTCGATGAGGCTATTCGATTAGATCCGAAGTATGCCGCGGCTTTTGCTGGACTCGCAGACTGCTATTCTCTCTTGGAGAACTGGAGCTTGATGAGTCCCGAGATCGCGTTCCCGAAAGCATTAGCTTACGCGACTAAGGCCCTTGAACTGGACGATAGCCTCGCGGACGCGCACGTGTCGATGGCCATGTGTCTTGCGATTGTGAAACGGGACTGGAAAGGAGCCGAGAGAGAGTACCGGCGTGCGCTCGACCTCAACCCTAGCTCTGCGAACGGTCACTACATGTACGCGTTTAACCTGCTCCAGCTGCAAAGGAGATGGGAAGAAGCGATTAGAGAGATCACGGTCGCATCGAAGCTCGACCCATTCTCGCAGATCATCGCGATGAACATGGCGAAGATTCTCTTCTTCGCAGGCAGGCGAGAGGAAGCCGTTGTGCAGTTCAGGCATGCCTTGGACATGAACCCGGGGTACGCGTATGCACGCGCCGAGTACGGAATGGCCCTTGCATACACTGGGTCTATTCAGGAGGGGATGGCGGAGATCGAACAAGCTGTGAAGGACGGGCCGGACGTTATGTCAGCGAGGCTCAGACTGGCTCTGGTTTACGGGATGACTAATAGGAGGGCTGAGGTTGAGAGCATGCTTCGGGAAGCCGAAGAAGAATCGAGCAAGAGTTACATTGCCAGCGTAGGTATCGCAATGATCTATGCTGTACTTGGTAAGAAAGACCTCGCCTTTGAATCGTTGAACCGGGCCATTCGAGAGGGAACAAGCTCCTTGGACGTACTGAACGAGCCTGTGTTCGACGGTCTGCAGGCGGACCCGCGCTACCACGAGATTCTCGAGAAAATCGGCTTATCCTGATACCGGGTACGGTGTTTCCATCTCGTTGGCGGTGCAGGAGATAGCCCTAATAGCTCGTTAGTGGCCCTTTATAGTGAGAACTTTGAGGATTACACCGATCGATTTTTCACAGAATCTCTTGTTCGCTGTAGCCAAGAATCCGATAGCTCGGGTCTTGGACCAGGCGAGAATAGCCGGGAACGTGGAGCAGACAGTGTCCACGCTTTCCGAGGCCACGAAACTCGACTTTGAAACAGTTGCGTCCTCCCTACAACAACTGACGAGGTTAGGGATAGCGCAGCCGACTCGGAAGGTTGGGAACATGCAAGCCTACAAGTTCAACCTCGACACCAGGCTTCAGTTGCCGGTTGGCGTGACAGGACAGCTACCTCACGGCAAGCGAATACAAGGCTGACCGTTCCGGATCTTCCATAAAGCTTCTTTCGACTTTTAGCTAGGCCACTCTTCAACGCTCGAGCGACCTTCTATCAAGCTCGGAGGGAGACGCGCTCAGTCTCCCTTTTACGATGATCGTGGACCTGTACGCGGCGATTATTCCAGCAGCTAGTGCTCCATAGAAAGCGGTGTCCACGAGGAAACAGAATATTCTGATTGGGATTTTCGGATTTTAAAAGTGGACTAGAATGCAGTGACCAGTGGGGCCGCTTCCTGGTTCGACCGAGATAGAGTGTTAGGGGTAAAGCTACGAGAAAGAAGACTTCGAGAGTATACTGGAATAGGACGCCATGATAGGCGTAGTAGAGGAATAGTATGATGGTGTAGGCGGCGGGCACCACGACGAAAATATTCTGGCGTACCAGAGTGACGACCGAGCTAATGGAGAACAAAACGACGTCGCGAAATCGACCCCTGACATAATGAATATCACTCTTTTTCCTAGCCGACAACCCGCCTGTCCGATGGCTTGATTCGGCGCTTCCTCTCTCACCCAGATAGAATAGGAGATGGACGCATTTCTACTTCCTCCCAACCTAACCATTCATGCAACTCACTTAGCCTCTTTGAGGTCTGCACCTCATCGGGTTCGAGGATCCTGTGCCAAGAGAGAGAAGATCGATTAATCGTTCTTTTTTTCAGAGTGAAAAGGTCAGTTACGTACCGCGAGGTTTGGGGTCCATATCAGGGCGGGGGAGTGTTTGAATTTTGAGGAAAATTGGTTA
>WNFX01003372.1_pt1 | contig 46072 bp, 33 predicted proteins | sample 5400111 | NCBI WGS metagenome assembly WNFX01 (sample SAMN13153363, study PRJNA577476) | soil metagenome | isolation source: 40 cm soil or saprolite under grassland replicate 1 | place: USA:California | collected 2016-06-15
TGTCACGTCGCCAAAAGCGGAGCAGAGCGCCTCCACCGCTTCTAGCCTGTAGCTCCCCACGAAGACGGAGAGCCGCCGGAAGAGCCGCTGCTCCTGGGCATTCAGCAGATCATAACTCCATGCGATGGTGTTGCGCAACGTTTGCTGCCGAGCAGGCACATCGCGTGTCTCACTGGTCAATACCTGTAGCCGTTTCTCTAGTCGTGCTAGCAATGCCCGTGGCGGTAGCAGTTTGAGGCGAGCTGCTGCCAATTCGATCGCCAGTGGTAACCCGTCCAGGCGAGCGCAAATCTCTGCTATGATGGGTGCGTTGGCGTTCGTGATCTTGAAATCATGCTTGACGTTCTGTGCACACTGGATGAAAAGCGCTACTGCTGGATACTGCGCCAGGGCTTCGCTCTCAGGCAGATGCTTTGTATCAGGTAGTGCGAGCGGCGGCACCGAGAATTCGTGTTCGCCGCGAATATGTAATAGCGAGCGGCTCGTCACCAAAATCTTCAAACCAGGGCAGAACGCTATAAGTTCCGAAAGCTCAGGGGCTGCTATCACTACCTGCTCAAAGTTGTCGAGCAGCAACAGTATGTGCTTTTCGTGGAGATAGACTTTAAGGCGCTCGGGCAGAGGCTGTTCTCCGGCATCCGTGAGTCCGAGCGCCTGAGCAATGATAGGTATAACCAGCTCAGTGTCAAAGGTAGAGGCGAGTGAAACAAAACAAATACCATCCCTGAAATCATCCTTCATGTCAGTTGCTATCTGCAGGCCCAGGCGGGTCTTTCCGACGCCACCAGGCCCGGTGAGGGTCAGAATGCGCACCTGAGAGCGCTGTAGGAGAGCACGGATCGTCTCTACCTCCTGTTCGCGTCCAATTAGTGGAGTAGGTTGTATTGGAAGGTTGTAGTAATATGCGCTCGAACTGGCGAGTGCTTGTTCAGGTCGCGCAGGATACCCTGTAGAGGGATTCTGTCTCTGGGTGAAACCATCCTCATCAACGCTAGAGCTTGCGTGCATTTGAGGAGCATCCTCTGCAAGCTCACTTGCTTTTGGGGAATCACTAAGATTGCCCTGCCTGTGTAGTGCTGCCGCTGCGACTTTCAGCCGTTCAAGTGTCAACTCCTCTGTCCTGCCGAGATAGACTTTGTGGAGCTTTCCTTCGCTTCTCCGATAGGCATACCAGTACCAGCCTTTGTGCTGTCGCTCACATCGAGCACTAAAAGTGCCCAAATCATTCCTGAATGAAAATGACTTGTTCTGCTCGTTTGCAAGCCAGGTGTACCAGGCGTCAGAGCCAACCTTTATCGAGGAAGGATTCTTACCTGCTGTATTAAGCAAGAGCAGGTGATCGCCGTATACCGATGGAATACGCATATGTCCCCCTCATGATCTCTGCGTATCGTAAACTCCCCGGGATAGTTACCTAACACATCCTGTATGCTATCTGTTAGGTAACTTCTACATGCTAAGCATCCAGAATTGCAGCGAAGGATCATGTGCAAAATATAATGTATAGTATATCACAGGAAGAAAGTATAGATATTATTTCTTACATCAAAATTCTTTATAATTATAAAAAGTAGAAGCTTGGCTGTAAATGCAGCGTCATGAGATAGCATATTGGGATATATGTAACTATTCTTGATAAATGAATAGAACTAATAAAAATTATGATACTAAGTCCCTATAGTTTGAGTATAAAAGAGGTGGGAGGTGCAATACATCTGTCATGTGGCTAGTATAATATAGGCCAGGTGACCTATTTTGGGGAGTGTCTAGAATATCCGGTGAGCGTTTGGGGGAAAGTAGTGCTGAGTAGCAGTGGGCAGCATGTTCGTTAGCCTTTTGCTAAGGCTCTTTGGATATAGGGCATAGTCCAGATAGGCAACTTATTACGAACAAACATCTTGCGACCTATGCAATAGGACCTGGCAACTGATCTACCAGGTCCTATTGGGATAGGAAGTTAACTGCCAGCGCAGTTGATCCGCATTACGAAGAACGCGCTCCAGGATATTGCGCCGCAGGCGATAGATTTCCTGGACATCGCTCCACTCCTGTGAACAGAAGCGCACAATCTCCCTGGGCTTGAGACCACAGTGATAGAGCAAGTAGGCCAGGCATTGCTCACGCTTGTTGGGCAGTATGGCCTGGAGGGCTTCCCAGACCTGGAGGCCCGCGACCTGATCTTCCACCTGAGGCTCGCCGACCTCGCCTGGCTCCGGCAACGCGACTTCTCTTGGCCGCGAGTAGGTGCGCAGCGTATCCAGGATGGCCCCATGTAAACTCGCGCGCAGGTACGCCAGCGCTCCAGCGAGTGTCTTGAATACTATCTGTTGCCGGGCGGTGGCCTGCCAGAACCGTTCAAGGGCCAGCGCCACATAGGTCTCCTCACTCTCCAGTTGGCAGGCCACCTTTCGGAGCGGATGACTGTGCAGCCAACCCCGTATGGTATCGTCAAAGCACTGCTGCAGGCCTGCCCAGGCGTCCTGGTCGCCTTGTACGATCGCACGGTGCAACAACTCGAGTCCAAAGGCCTCATTGGATAGCTCGCCCCGACGGTAGGACCCAATCTCCCGTCGGCATTGCTCCACGAGGGCGGAGATGCTCAGCGCACGCTCGGCCGCGCGAGACTCAGTGTAGAAAGGGGACAAACTCACCGGAGGAAGACCGTATAGAGCAGCAGGGGGTTCTTCCCCATTGCTAGCGGGCGTCTCGATGACATCTTGATTCATACTCGTACTCCTCGTATTCAATCCACTTAGTATAGTTACCTGGGGCAACCATATTTATCAAGGATTGCTCCTTCTAAACGCGTGAACATGACTTGGGTGACGATGCTATCAGCCACCTTTCGATCGTATGTTCGTGCGATGGATAATTGCACCAATCACTTCTATCGTTTATAATAACTCTTTGGGTGCACAAGATACCTGTGCAAGATGCATAGTCAACTCCCAGATTGACAAGTGAGCGACCAAATGAGCGATTCCGGAACGTATCCCTTTGGAGATGAACTTAGACAATTTCGCGTGCGCTCAGGAACAAGTCAGCAAGAGTTGGCAAAGCGAGTAGGTGTTCATCGCAATACAGTTGGCGGGTGGGAACGGGGGGATTACCTTCCTGCTCACGCTGATGTGCTAAAGCTCATTGATATCCTACGTCTTGAGGGAGAAGATAAAAATGAATTCCTGCGATCCCGCTACGGTTTTCTCCCTGTAGAATCACCACAGGCCTCCTCTTTTTGGAACGTACCTTTTGGGCGCAACCGTTTCTTTACGGGTCGCACGCAGTTGCTCTCTACGCTGCACAGCCAACTCACCCAAAATCTTCGTGCCGGCCTCACCCAATCACAGGCCCTTACTGGTCTTGGAGGCATCGGCAAGACCCAAACAGCAATCGAGTATGCATATCGCTACCGTGACGCTTATCACACCATTTTCTGGGTGCGAGCCGCCAATCTCGAGACGCTCGTCGCCGACTTTGTCGCGCTGGCCCACCTCCTGGAGTTACCAGGACGGGACGTGCAGGATCAGATGCTGGTTGTGGCTGCTGTCAAACGCTGGTTGGAGCAGCATGGGAGCTGGCTGCTAATTCTCGATAATGCTGATGAGCCAGGACTCTTGACGGACTTTCTGCCAACTGAGGGAGCAGGTCATATCGTGCTCACAACGCGGGCACAGGCTACCGGGAGAATAGCCTCAAGTCTCTCAGTCGAGAAGATGGGAGTTGCAGAAAGCATCCGGCTTCTGCTTCGCCGGGCTAAATTACTTGGTATTGATGAACCTCTCGACAGCGTCTCGCAAGTAGTACGTACCCAGGCTCGGCATATTGTTCAGGCGCTGGATGGCCTTCCGTTGGCGCTGGACCAGGCAGGTGCGTATATTGAAGAGATCAGATGTAGTCTCTCGGATTACCTGACCCTCTATAAGCAACGTCGATTGGATCTCTTCAAGCGTCAGAGTAGCCTTGTCTCCGCCGACTACCCTCATACGGTTGCTAGCACCTGGGCGCTTTCTTTTGAGCGAGTCGAGCAGGCCAATCCTGCCGCAGCAGAATTGTTGCGTCTGTGCGCCTTTCTCGATCCGGATGCTATCCCGGAAGCGATTATCACGGAAGGATCTGACCATCTAGGACCTGTGCTGGGGCCTGTGGCTGCTGATCCTCTCCTGTTTAATGAGGCTATCCAGACTCTGCGCCGTTACTCGCTGGTCAAGCGTGATCCCGAAGCAAAGCTGCTCAACTTGCACCGGTTGGTCCAAGTTGTGGTCAGAGATGGACTGGATCTAGAGACGCAGCGGCAATGGGCGGAGCGAACGATACGGGCTGTGAGCCAGGCGTTTCCGGAGGTGAGCTTTGCTACCTGGCTCCGCTGTGAGCTCTGTCTACCTCATGCTCGTGCCTGTGCCGAACTGATGAGTGAGTATCTCTTGAGCTTTCCGGAAGCCACACGCCTACTCCACCAAGCAGGGATATACTTGCGCGAACGTGGATTGTATGAGCAGGCCGAGCCGCTGCTGCAACGGGCGCTGACCATCCGCGAGCAGGGTCCGGGAACTCTTCATCCTGAAACTGCCAAATCGCTGAATGATCTAGGATGGCTCTACTACCTTCACGGTAAGTATGCCCAGGCCGAACCGCTCCTGCAACGAGCGCTGACGATTCGTGAGAAGGAGTTGGGAGCTCTCCATCCCGAAACTGCCACCACCCTTAATAACCTGGGATGGCTTTACATACAGGAGAGTCGATATGCTCAGGCCGAGCCGCTGCTGCAACGGGCGCTGGCCATCTGCGAGCAGGGTCCGGGAACTCTTCATCCTGAAACTGCCACCGCCCTCAATGGTCTGGGATGGCTCTACTACCTTCACGGCAAGTATGAGCAGGCCGAACCGCTGCTACAACAGGCGCTGACCATCCGCGAGCAAGTGCTGGGTCTAGAACACCCCGACGTTGGAGAGAGCCTCAATAACCTGGCAATTCTCTACTATCTTTGGGGCAAGTATGAGCAGGCCGAACCGCTGCTGCAACGGGCGCTGATCATCCGCGAGCAAATGCTAGGCCCTGAGCATCCCGATGTTGGAGAGGGCCTCAATAACCTGGCCTCGGTAAAGGTAAAACAAGGTAAGTACGAGCAGGCTGAACCGCTCTATCAGCGTGCCTTGAGAATCCGTGAGCAAGTGCTAGGGCCAGACCACTCCTTCACTGCCCTAACTCTGGATAACCTGGGACTCCTCTACCAGGCTCAGGGGAAGTACAAGCAGGCCGAGCCACTCCACCAACGAGCCCTGGCTATCTTTGAGCAAGTGCTGGGTCCTGAGCATCCCGATACAGCTATTGCTCTCCAAAACCTGGCAAAGCTCTACCACGCGCAGGGTCAGTATGAGCGAGCACAATCACTCTACGAGCGTGCTCTGGCTATCTTCGAACGCGTGTTGGGTCCTGAACATTTGCGTGTGGCACAATGTCTTCACCACATGGCAAACCTCTTCGCTGTCCAGGGCCAGTACGAGCAAGCCGAAGCGCTCTATCAACGAGTCTTGAGAATCCAGGAGTGGTCGCTGGGTTCTGAGCACCCTGAAACTGTCAAGGTGCGAGAGGACTACTCCGAACTGCTAGGCACCAGACAGAAGAAGCGACCCAACTAGATCTAACCCCAGGTCGAATTTTTCGGGATGTGGATGTTACCGCCCCCGCCGCCAGGGCCTGCACCTGGTGGAAATAATCCTTGCTGAAGAAAGAGAATCTGTCCGGGAAGAATCAGGTTCGATCAGGTTCGGGTCGTCCCCAATCACCTTCTTGTTGACATTATAGAGCTGCTGGTCTACGTTCCCATCACCATAGGCCTGCTGGGCTATGCCCCAGAGCGTGTCGCCCGCTTGTACTAGATAAAAGCTATTTTGCTGAGGAGGACTAACAATGGGGGGAATATAGAGAGCCTCCCCCTGATGGATGACATTAGGGTCATTGCCAATCTCGTTTTGATTCACCCGATAGATAACCGTCCAGTAGGGTTGCGAGCCGTGGTTATATGCTCGTTGTGCTATGCCCGAGAGTGTGTCACCCGCTTGTACGATGTAGAATCTGTCTGCTTGTGGAGAAGCAGCGAAGCGGGGAATATAAAGGTACATCCCGGGTTGAATGAGGTTGGGATCATTGCCAATCTCGTTTTGATTCACTCGATAGATAGCCGTCCAGTAGGGCTGCGAGCCGTGGTTATATGCTCGTTGTGCTATGCCCGAGAGTGTGTCACCCGCTTGTACCTGATAGAAGCTATCAGTCGGAATCTGTCCCTGTTGTGTCATGTGTTCCTCCTTGTAGATTTGTTCAACCTGCGCGTTGTTGGTGAGAAAAGCATGAAATGTTATAATAATTGCCGGGCGATTTTCAGTTCATTCCATATGAAGGACTGAAGAATATGCCTGAGTTTCCTGCGAGGAAAGACATGAATGAGTGAGCGAATCGGAAAACTAGAGAGCAAGTGGACTATTGTGAACGGTCTGTCAATACATGCTCGAGTATCAGTAGCTCCAGTACCTGTTGAGGATCTGGCTATAGTAATGGTTCATGGCCTGGTCGTTTCGAGCCGTTACATGGTTCCGACTGCTATACGGTTGGCTCCCTATTATCACGTTTATGCCCTTGACCTGCCCGGTTTTGGCAAAAGCGATAAGCCATCACAAGTGCTGAACATAACTGCGTTGTCTGATTTTCTGGCGGATTGGATGCAGGCGATTGGGCTGAAGCAGGCAACATTCCTGGGTGGCTCCATGGGATGCCAGGTTATAGCGAACTTCGCGTTGCGTCATCCTGAGTGTATCTCGCGGGCGATACTGGTGGGGCCTTCCATGGATCCGCGGGCAAGGATGGCTTACCAGGAGATTTTTCGATGGCTGCTTAATGGTACTCGTGAGCCACTTTCTTTGTTTCCCATTGTGTTACACGATTACCTGGATGCAGGTTTGCGTCAATTTGCATTCACGTTTCGCTATGCGCTTGAGGACCGTATTGAGGAGCATCTTCCTTATGTACAAAGCCCTGCGCTGGTTGTGCGCGGATCGTATGATAAAATTGTGCCACAACGCTGGGCCGAGGAAGCGGCACGACTGCTGCCGCAAGGTCAACTTGTCGTGATTCCAGGGGCAGCGCACGATGTCAACTACAATTCACCCGAGAAACTTACGCGTGTGGTTCGAATGTTTATGAACGGAGAACTACAATAAGGCTGCGCAGCATTTCTTGACAAGCGCTCCCATTGCAGGGGCGTATCTGCTCATGAATACGCGCTGGTGGATCCGAAAATTGGTGCATTGTCTGTTATGCACAGCAGTAGCTGGGCAACCGCGAGGTCGCTCAGCTACGATAGAGGCCTTACTGCTGCATCGGCGGCATTTGCTCTGGATACTGTGCGCGGGGCTGATCGAAGTCATTAAACTGCCCCTCTGGATGGTATGAAGGCTGCTCAGGCTGGTAGCCCTGTCCATACGGTTGTGATGGCTGCTCTTGTCCTGCTGGAGACGATGGCTGGTAATAGGGCGTTTGTGGCTGGTAGTAGGGCGGTTGCTGGCTCTGCGAGGTAAATTTCTGCTGCCACTGATTGCCCGCTTTCCACATCGATTTCCAGGCTGCCTGGGGACTTCCTAGCGTAATTGCCCGGAAGATAAAAACAACCAGGGCGACGAGGAGTAGGATTCCGAGTACATTGAACAGTACATGGGATAGTCCTATAATCAGGCCAATGCCCAGTGGGAAGATCAGCGGAAATCCTATCGGGATAATATGAGGGAAAAATCGTATTCCCCTGCGATACGGTTGATATCTATTCCACATTTTTGATAGTTCTTTCATAACAGTGAGGCGATGCATTACATGCTCTCACTCATTTCATTTGTTTTCGTTAACATGTACTGAAAGAGTTCAGTCTATAAAGTATACGGGTGAGATGGTTTGTAGTTGTATCACGAATGGGCTATCATGATGAGATGTAGTTACCTTACATTCTTGTAGTCGTCGTTAATCATATCGAAAAGGGTCTAATACCCATATGCATTTAGAAATGCTGCGGCCGGGAGGCAGCTTTCTGATCTGAATGTAAGGAAATATAACTGGTTTCTCTTGAAGAATGATGCAGCTTATTCTCAGCCAGGAGGTAAAGCGATGCGACAGTGCGAATATTGTGGCTCAGAGCTACGCGCCAGGGCTCGTTTTTGTGGACATTGTGGAAAGAAGGTAGGCAGCGAGACCGAGGCAACAACAAATGTAGATGATGCGCCGATAGTAGATATACCCGCATCTCAACTTGCTGCCACTACGGTTTTCACAGAATTGCAGGACGCAACTCCAGAAAATGATGTAGAAGAAGAGGAGCTATTGCCGCAGCTTGTTTTAGAAAATGATGTAGAAGAAGAACAAACGGCACACCTTGCCTTAGAGACTGATGTAGAAGAAGAACAAACGGACAATCCTGAATCAAGCAGCTTAGCGCCTGATGATCTTTATGTGGAACCAGAAATACCCGCAAATCAGTTCCTTGACGAGCAGACACAGCTTGATCAGATGCGATCGGAAAAATTAGCAGTGCTTAGTCCAAGTGTTTCTATTCCAAGAGTGAAGACCAGATCTAGATTTGTTCCAAAGGTGCTCATCATCCTCCTTACTGTCCTCATCATTGCCGCAGGATGCATGGCTGCCCTGATCGGGTTGTTTCGGTGGCATCTTCCGGGAACAAGTGGGGCTGCTAATGCTATATCGAGTTCCTCCGTTAGTGAAATAGTCAATACTGCTGGACCACTGCTCAACGCTTCCGTATGTGCAAGCTCCTCGACACACGCCACACCTGGAACGAGTGATGGTACCGGTCTTACGCTCTCTACAGCATCGGGATGCTCGTCCTTCAATAATGCCACCGCTACCTCTTTATGTCTCATTGCCCCTTATAATCCTGGCACTTTCCATAGGTATATTCTGAATGTTTCCAACGTCGCTGTTGATAACAAGGCATATCATCTGGTTCTCAGTATTACTGAATACTCTGGTCCGACCAACTATAACCATGGAGATCATATCATGGTTGGTATAGGTGAAGGCTCAACTGGCGGGAACTTCTCGTGGTTGTATCGTTCTGGCAATGTCACGATCAATAGTGACGAACAATCCGGAACAATGGATGTGATATTGGAATCAGCGAATGGTGGGAATACGATTCATGTAGTGGGTGGGTGGATGTGCGGACGTCTTATCAAAATCAAGTAGTCAGGATGCATATTTTTATCAGTCCACCTCTCTCACTATGGGCAACTTCAAAGTAAAAGTACTTCCTCTTCCAGGTGTACTCTCCACTTCCATGCTGCCTTGATGTTCTTGTACAATACTCTGCACAATTGTCAGGCCTAAGCCACTGCCCCCGCGATCACGGGTACGAGTGCGGTCTGCACGGTAAAAGCGCTCGAAAATGTGGAGCAGATCATCTGGATGAATGCCGATGCCTGTGTCGCTCACTTTTACAGCAGCATAATTCTCATCAGTGGTAAGTGAAAGCGTCACAAACCCTTCGTAAGGCGTATACTTAAGAGCATTATCCACTAAAGCCACCAGTACCTGTTTAAGCTGGTCTGCGTCACCATATACTTTTACTGGTGCAATGTCTTGTAGCATCAGTCGCGGCCCCTGCTGTCTTCTATTTCCATTCTCGTCCTCGCCTGCCGGTCTATATTGTCTGAAAACTTCGAGCAACAGACTATCCAGGTCAACTTTTGGCGCCAGGTTACTTTCCTTCTTATAGTCATTGGCTTTAACTTGTTGTGTAGCTTCATCAGAACGGACCAGGGTCAGAAGGTCATTCACGAGGCGGCCCATGCGATCCGCTTCCGCTTGCGCATCAATCAATGCATCTCTGGCTTCCTCTGGGGGGAGATCAGTAGCTCTGGCAAGCAGATCGAGGTTGCAGCGAATAGAGGTGATTGGCGCTCGCAGTTCATGAGAAGCATCAGCGACAAAACGCTGCTGGCGTTGATATGCTTCTTCCAGACTTGCAAGCATTTCGTTGAAAGTGGATGCAAGTGAGGTTAGTTCGTCCCGACCAAGCGCTGACTTTTCAGGCACGCGCTGGCTGAAATCGCGAGAGGCGCTAATACTTCGCGCAGTTTTTGTTATACGCTTCACTCCCGCTAATATGCTCCACGTAATGAACCATCCGCCGAGCAAGGCAAATACCATTACAAGTGCGCCACCACGCCAGAGCAGCAGGCGCAGTTCGCTCAGAGATTGCTCTATATACTGCTCTGAACGTGCTGTTTGAATGATATGTCCGGAACCAAAATCATTATTTATCATCGTATACACGCGTACGTGTTGACCCTGGTAGGTAATCGTGCTGTATATACTGCTAGCATATCCGTTATTGGAAAACGGATGCTGCAAAATCCGTTGAGCAGCCTGTAAGTCCCAGGGAACAGGACTATCGCCAAGCCCTGTTACACCTGTTTGATAGCTTTCAATCGATTCATTTGTTGTAGTAGCGATTAAGTGCAGTTGGTTATCCAGCACCTCAATAGCGACTCCGCCTGAACCAAGCGCGTCGACACTGGGCAAAGAAAAAGGGAGATTACTGGAGTTTTGGCTTGCCAGGAGGAGGTCTTTACCAAATCTTACACTGGCCGCACGACTACTCAGAGCATTGTCAAGGTCGCTGTAGGCTCGTTGCGCCGCTTGCGTATAGACTATATTTCCAAATATCACCAGGGCAATTCCTAGCAGTAAAGCGTAGAATAGTGTCAGGCGTAGTTGTAGCGGAAAGTACATGTCTTCATCTCCTCCTGTTCTATTCAGAAGTACGGAGGACGTAGCCTGCCCCGCGAATTGTTTGAATAAGCCGTCGTTCGCCTTGCTGCTCTAACTTGTTGCGCAGGTGACCGATATAGACTTCTAATACGTTGGGTCCGCCCTCAAAATCGCTTCCCCAGATACGATCCATTAGCACTGAACGGGTCAAGACGATGCGTGGATTGCGCATAAACATTGCGAGCAATTCATATTCTGTTGTACTCAAATCAATCCAATGGTTGCCTCGTTTAGCCTGGCGCGTTGCAGTATCTAATTCCAGGTCTTCGAAAACCAGCACCTCACGGGTGATATCTGGTGGATTGCGTCTCCGCAGGAGGGCTTTGACACGAGCCAGTAACTCCTCAGTGGCGAACGGCTTTATCAGGTAGTCATCTGCTCCAGTTTCCAATCCTGCTACACGATCCGCCACTGCGTCGCGGGCTGTCAGCATGAGTACTGCTATGCCATCCCCGGCACTGCGTAAGCGGCGACAGACTTCAAGACCATCAATGCCTGGAAGCATAAGGTCGAGTATCACCAGGTCGGGCGCCCTGATACGAGCAAGAGACAAGGCACCCTCCCCGTTTGCTGCAACGGAGACATGGTAGCCCTCGTAAGCAAGAGTTCGGCGTAGGGCACTTGTCACGCGGCTATCATCATCAACTATTAAGATGTGCGCATTCATGGACCATAAACATAATGTTGATTTCTTCGCCAAATTGTAGAGCCGTCTTTGCTCTCATGAGCATGGTATAGCTTATATGCTGATCATGAAGTTTATAGATTCGGCTCATTACTTTTGCCAGTGAATCATCCATTGGGTTGGATGTATCGATGATACATCCCCCATCCTCGAACTCCTCGAAACGGGATTTCCACTGCTCCCATTCCTCCCATGAAGTAATCTGGAACTCAGAGACTTTTCCTTTGCGACCCTCCAAACGGCGTTTTTGTACCTCTGATGGACATTGGCAATGTACAACCAGCATAGGAGTTTGGAAAGATTGCGCCAACTCTTTGCACTGTTCGTAGGTGGTGCGATAGGTCAGGGGTGTATCAACAACGACACTCAGGCCAAGTCGAAGTTGTTCACGTACCAGGGCAAACATCAGTTCATAAGAAAATTGCCCGACCTGGGGCAGGTTTCCAAATAAATCAACAGCCGTTTTGCGAATAATGTCTCTATCGATAAGTGGTGCATGTAATGCTGTGGCAAGTAGTCGTGCAATTGTGCTTTTACCAGTCCCTGGATATCCACGCATTACAATAAATGTACTTCCAGTACGCAACTTTGCATTCTCTCTTTTTCTACAATGGAGAAGGTCCAGTTAGTATCTAAGGCTTATTCAGTATAACCACTTTTGGGTTCATTGTCTATAATTCCAGAACGATTGTAATTGCTTGCCTGGTACCATGACCTCCAAAAGTAATTCTGATATTCATAGGAACTGGCTCCTCGCTGCAGAACTTGCTAGCTTGACGCCTTGCTCATATCGAGCTATCATCCTAAATACCAAATAAGAAGGAGACGAAGAAAGAACTCATATTATGATGAAGAAGTTGCGAGGCCGTAATCTGGCTCATCCGGGTTGTCTTGTAGGTGTAACGGTAGGTTTTATTCTGGGCATTGTGTTAGCTGCCATCTTAGCCACAATGAATGTCGCCCTGAATACGGATTTACTCGTTTGGCTTGGTCTCACGCTTGGTCTGGGCGCTATTGGATGGATTATTGGCAATCGCCTCTCCTCACGCTTTCCTGCTTTAGATGATCAAACTTCCTTAAACGAGCTTACTACGAAAAGTACCTCAGACTAGCGCTTTCCATAAAAATATGCTATATTTGATGTGCATCGATGATATACATCGCTTTTCTGTATTATCGATCAAATGAGCGGTGCTGCTCCTAGGCGATGATGCGCGTTTTGTATGTGCCGTATCGCCGTGGATTTCCCACTACTGCTGGCCACCAGATACGAGTTCCCCCTTATGTTTGTTAAGATGCGGTTCAGTTATAGCTGATCAGCATTAACCGGGAGGATCCCTTATGTCAGAAAATGAATTTAGACGATCAATCTCTGTTGATGGCGTTCCTCGTGGAAGCCGTTGTGAGTGGTGTGGGAAGCCAGCAGAGGTACAATTAACAGCTATCGGCGGTCTTTCTCACAATGAAAGTGGACTTTTCTGTCATCCATGTGGCGAGGATTTTAAACGCGCCGTTATCAACATGGCAAGTATGACGCCGTCAGTCGATGCAAGTATGCAATCGCTTTAATTAAGAATAAGCCGGTTCAATCAGAAGTTGACAGGGGGCAAGGTATCCCAAACCTTGCCCCCTCCCTATAATGCTTCTTGAAGATTTAGTATGCCATGCAGGATTGAAATCAGGTGTAGCGTGCCATATAGCGATTGATATCGAACTCTTTCGCTTGCTGCACTAGTTGGTGCGCTGCTTGATCCATCGTTGGTCGTTCTTCCTGATAGAAGAGACCAACGTATGGTTTCTCCGTTTCCATCGCCAACTCCAGAGCCTTAGAACGATTATGTACGTCATAGTCGGCTGGAATTGGTGTGACAGTAGATTTCCATACATCCATTGTGTTGTAGAACGTTGGGCATGGGCTAAGTACATGGATAAACGAAAAGCCGCGATGCTTGACGCCCTGCTCGATCAGCGCAGCGAGTTCTTTTGGTTTTGAGGAAAAACCCCTTGCTACAAAACTGACATTCAAGGAGAGCACTGTCGCGACGGGGTTAAATTGTGAAGCCAGCAGTCCGTAAGGAGTTGACTTTGTCGTGTGACCGGTTGGGGAGGTTGGTGAAGTCTGGCCTTTGGTCAGACCATAGGTCTCATTGTCCATAACGACTACTGTGATATCAATGTTGCGTAGGGCAGCATGGAGCAGGTGCCCTGCTCCAATACTGAAAAAGTCACCATCACCACCAACCGCTATAACGGTCAGGTCAGGACGAGCCATCTTCATCCCCTGGGCCACAGGTAATGCGCGGCCATGCAGACTATGAAAACCAAATGTTTCCACAAAGTGTGGAAGACGACTCGAACAACCAATGCCTGACACAACAATCGTTTGGTCTGGAGGCAGTCTAAGGCTGGCCATACTGTTATAGATGGCATTAAGTACACCGAAGTCGCCACATCCTGGACACCAGGTCGGCTTTACCTCGCTTTTATAGTCTTTTGGGGTGAGAGTTTCAGTTGTTTGAGTCATGACTAGCTAACCTCCTCAATGGCTCGCAAAATTTCACCTGCGGTAAACGGAATGCCCCCAAACTTGTTCACACGAATTGCCTGTAAACCATATTTAGCGCCCAGAAGATTAGCCAGTTGACCGGAGTAGTTGCACTCAGGTACTATTACCGTCTTGACTGAGCGAATGAAAGCTCGAATGGCACGATCAGGCAGTGGCGAAAGTATCTTGGGGTGGAGTGAGGCTACTTTGTACCCCTTGGCTCGCGCACGATCAACAGCCTCTTGAATTGTGCCCTCAGTCGATCCCCAGCCGATGATACCAATGGTGGCGTCATCGTCTCCGTATCGTTGGGGCTTGGGTAGTTCCTCCGCCGCAGTTGCCAGCTTGCGATACCTTTTCTCCATCATTGCTATATGGTTTTCTGGTTCGTAATTCGGATGTCCGCGGTCGTCATGTTCCAGGCCGGTTGCGACATATGTGTACGCGCCTGGTCCGGGAGCCGTGATAGGGGAAATGCCACTTGCGGTGTAAGTGTAGCGTGCATAGCTATGCTCTACTGCGCCAGCGGTGACGGCTTCGCTCTGCTCTTTGGCACCATTTCCGTTGAATTGGAGACGCCCGTGGATTTCCATTGGTTTGAAGACATTGTGATCGACACTTTCCACACGAGCCGTTAAGGATTGGTCACTGAGGAAGATGACAGGCATCTGGTAGCGTTCGGCCATATCGAAAGCCAAGATTATCAAGGTGTAGCAGTCAGCAACGTCAGCAGGCGCTATAACCATACGTGGGGTATCACCATGGCTGGCATTAAGGGCGAAACTCAGGTCAGATTGTTCCATCTTGGTCGGCATACCTGTGCTAGGGCCAGCGCGTTGTGCATCGACGATCACAACAGGTATCTCTGCCATAGAAGCGTAGCCGATCAGTTCAGTCATCAGCGAGAAGCCAGGGCCAGAGGTAGCTGTCATCGCGCGCACCCCGGCGAAGGAGGCTCCCACTGTTGCGGCCAGCGCGGCTATTTCGTCTTCCGCTTGTAGGAAGGTGCCGCCGACCTGGGGCAGTTCTTTTGCTAATCCCTCCATGATGTCGCTGGCCGGGGTAATCGGGTATCCTGCGAAGAAGCCACAGCGTGCGGCCAGTGCACCAGCGACGAGTGCCTGGTTGCCATTGAGCACAACGCGATCAGCCTTCTCTACTGTTCCCAAATGGTAAGAATCGCGTTTAGATAATTGCTCAGTAACATACTTCCTGGCAACATCCAACGCCAGCATATTCTTTTCCATCAGAATAGGATTAGATTTACGGGATCGGGAGAGCTTGGACTCAACTACCTGGACGAGAGCTTCCAATGGTGGGCCGAACAAGCCAGAAATCGCGCCTAGCATGACCATATTTTTTGTCTGGTAAAGCTGAACTTCTTTGCGGGCTATTTCATTAAATGGAATAGCATAGGTGATAAAATCGCCGGCTTCGGGAGTAAAATCGGAGGGATCATAGATCAGAACACCGCCGTGGCGCAAGTCACTAATGTTTCGGTCATACGCCTCTTGATTTAAGCAAATGAGTACATCGGCAAAGTCGCCCATCGATTTCACCGGCTGGTCACTTATACGCACTTGAAACAGACAAGGGCCGCCGAGGATTTCGGCGGGAAAGGTGCGGAAGGTATACACATGATACCCCCAGCGAGCAGCGGCCAGGGCGAGAATATCACCACCTGAGATGGTGCCTTCGCCTGATTCGCCGCCAATACGAATCGTTACTTCATTCGCCATCGAATGCTCCCCTAGAAAATTATCGACCGCGCCCTATGCTCGACATGTGGCGCGGCCCTGTAATTGTGAATGTTTCTTGTTCTGTGAACATCTCAAGATATCTTTAAGGAATAGCCGCATTTCTCTACCGTCATGTCGTCTCTGCTTCTGGGCGTCCTAAATAGCTCGGACTATTCCTGCGCGAAACGGAAGGAACAGAACTATTTCGTGTAACACCCTCCATTATATCACACTTCACAGAGGATAAAACATTTGTGTCCATGAATTTCGTGTACCTCAACAAAATCCTCCGGTAAGGGTTTGTGATTTAGAGCAATGACGCAGAAAAATACCTGGAAGGTGTATAGCGTGATAATGCTACAATATATCTATAGCAAGTATTTCTAAGGGGTATTTTAGTAGTCGAGTTCTGTATTATGATGTGAAGGGAAGGTGGCTCCAGGAGAAAAGAGAGCAGCATGAGAAGGAAGTTCCAGATTATTCTTGCAGCTATGCTGCTCTGTAGTCTACTGTTGGCAGCATGCCAGATTCAAATCGGTGGAACAGCACCGCAGCCAGAGGCGTCCCCACCACCTGCCGGATTGCGTGCGGAAATGGTACTCGGCATCCAGGGAGACGACAGCACTTCTAGTTCTTTTCCAGGGATTCCCTGGGTACGTCTGAGCTATCCAACATGTGTCTCCAGCAATTTAAGTGGTCAAGTGCTCAAGGACACCATTAGTAGCTACCATAATCAGGGTATTCGTGTTCTGCTCACATATTGTCAGACAAGCGGCGATAGCCTCTTTGATACGAATCCACTCAACGATGTAGCGCAAGCAGGAGCAGATGCAGTGCAGTGCGGCAACGAGCAGATGAAGCAGAGCGTTACTACTCTATATATCACTCCAGATCGTTTTGCCAGGTTTTTTGATCTTTGCCAGCGTATTATACGTGCAGTGCGCCTTGATATTCCCATTATTCTTGGGGCCATGGATCCTCTCGTGGTTCCTGACGATGATGCAAAATTGATGAACCAGGTTCATTATCTCGATGCGATGCAGTCTGCTATGAATTCTTCAGTGCATCCAGGGGACAATTGGGACTGGCGCTCACAGACTCTGGGTCTGATTGATAGCTGGCACAACGGCTATCCCGACTCAAATACAAATAATCTCTACCAGTTGTACGCATTCTGGGCGCAGCAGCTCCATATAGCTATAAGCAGCGGTGATTTGGGAAAACACCTGTGGATAGTAGAGGGCACGGGTTGTGTGAACGGCTGTGGCATCGATGCCAGCAATGCACGGGAAGTGGCTATCTCGCATATACTGACGCTGATCGCCGATGTGCAGACGACATTGAAGTACATTGTGCCTTTCTTTTACTTTAGTGGCAGGGACTTCTATACTGCTCAAATCGGCTGGATATATGGCGTTCTCGATGCGAATGGTCATCCTAAGCCACTGCGCCAGGATCTCCACATGGGAACGGTCAAGCTGGAGATGTCCTGCTCCTCTGGAAAGGTCGTTGTAGCTGATCAAGAGCAGTTGCTGGCAAAGCTCTACAGTAGTTGCACACTGCCGGCTGACTATACCAGTACGCTGGAAAGCTGAAATAGGGAGTGCAGATAGTTTCGGACAGGTATCCTCTTCCCAAGTCAGAGAAGCTATGGTACAATACGTCCCACGAGGGCCCATAGCTCAGTGGTTAGAGCAGCCGGCTCATAACTGGTTGGTCGCTGGTTCGACCCCAGCTGGGCCCATTTATATCAATACTTCCTGCTGCTTTTCTAGTGTCTTAGTTGTTTTCTTCGGATCGTGAGTCGCCGATTTGTCATCTTTCACCTGGCTGGTGGTTATTGGTCTATCCTCAAGGGTCGTTTTCGACTTGAGACCTGACGCACGACTTCTACGTTCCTCACGGCGGGAACGAATAGTGTCAAGAACTAGATTGACTGTACTGCCTTTCGTTTTGGCAGTTTTGTGGAAACCAAGATGAGAGATCAGCCACTGATAGCCAACGACCAGGAACTCCAGGCTCGAAAGGCGGCGTAAGGCGATATCTATGGGCAGAAGAAGTGCCGCCAGGGCGAAAAGCCAGAATATGATTGAAATGCCCGTATACACAGGTGGCAGGTTTGGGGAAAAGGCGGAGGCTGTATCGTTTGCATTGAGCATGCTACCAGCGCCAGCGTGAGCTAGTAAATTGAGAAAACGCAGGTCTGTTCCAGAGTTGGAGAATTCAGGTGAATAAGGAACGACCAGTCCGGTGGTTGTGGTCAACTGGCTGGGGGAGCCTGTGTTGGAGCTGCCTCGTGCCTGCCAGGTTACACGCAATAGATATGCTCCAACCTGTGTAGTAGGGAAATTGCCTTCCCAGCGGCCAGGCGCAGTGGGCTGCAATGTCACGGTTTGCTGTGACAGGTCAGGCGCAATAATCTTTACTTGTGCTTGCTGCTGATTGATCGGTCCAGACGAGGATGAGGTTTCAGAAGGAAGATCGACAATGATGTGCCCGTTGCCGCCAACTATCTCGCCATTTACGATGAGCTGACTTTCAGGTGTTGATATTGTCCAGGTAACAAGGTTAGCCCACCAACGAGCTGCATCGCTCCAGTGTAACCAGTTGGATGTCCAGAGGCCAAGAGCATCGCTTGTCCAGGCAGCGACTCGGCCAAGGCCGTACTGCCAGACGGCAAGGACAGGATCATCCAGGTGACTGACGAGCACAACTTGAGCCGCAGCTTTTGGTGTGGTCGCTATGTAGCCGGTTAGCCGTGGCAGTGAACTCAAGCCTGTTAAGATAGGATGAGGTCCGATAATAGCTGGAACAAATGGTTCTTCGATGATTGCTCGCCTGGCAGCCTGCCGTGTTTCATCGAGCAAAATCTGTGGGATGGCATTTGGGTTATCGGCTCGATAGAAGCGCCCTTTTCCCCAGGCGGCGATCTGTTGCATCATCGTCAAATCATCATAAGACCCTATGTTGGTGCCCACTACTGATAGTGAGATGTGCTCGCTTGCCATTTTGAGCACCTGTGTTGCATAGCTATCCCTGGCATCTCCATCGCCTAATAAAATTACATGCTTGATCTTTGCATCTGTATGCAGTAAAGCCGTTTCCGCAGCCACCAGGTCTGATTGATAATTCGGAGGATCGTTGGGAGCCAGCGCATCAATTGCCTGATCGATTGCTGCTTTATTAGTAACATATTCCATGGGAATTGCCAGGCTGCCGTACGCTGCTGAAACAGCTATTCGATCGCGTGGAGTCAAGAGACTAACAACTCCCTTGGCGGCCTCTTTTGAGATATTTACTTCAGATGCATTTTCTAAACTCTCGATAATAAGAACGACGGCGATAGTAGGAGTATCTTTGTGCTGTGGAATCTCCATTTTCAGCGGTAATGTTTCTTCCAGCGGAGTACTGGCATAGCCTCCAACACCATAACTGTTCTCGCCACCACTGACAACAAGACCACGACCAAGATCACGCACGAATGACTGGAGTGCCAGCATGCGCGTTGAACCCAGGTCTGCTGCGGGTACATCTGCAAGCACAACTGCATTAAAGTTAGCCAACCCCTCAAGCGTCATTGGCATATCAGTAGGGGAACCTACTGTGACATCGATATGTGTAGCCTGGAGTGAGGCGGCGATGTTATGTCCTGCGTCTGGTCTACCCTCGATGATGAGCACATGTGGCGGCCCTTGCACATTAACAAAAGCAGCGGCCTGGTTATTCTGGCTGATCGTGTCTAGTGGCGCATCCATAGTGATACGGTAGGTGTGGAAGCCCGCTGGTGGCGCCTGTAGGGTGAATGTAACTTCTTGTTCGCCACCATTCAGTTGAAGTGATTGCTGTAATAAGAGTGCCTGGTCAAGATAGAGGCGAAAGGTAACGTGCTGTGCCACAGTGCTGAAGAAACGGGTATGCAGTAGAAATCGCTCGTGCGTATGTAGGATGGTTGGAGCATTAAGGCCGTCAATGCGTGCCTCCGGGCCATTAAATGCAGGAAGTGGAACAATATCCAGCCGGATTCCTTGCTGTTGTAAGAGTTGCGCTTCCTGTAGTGCATCTTCCAGGTTCTGCTGTCCATCGCTTAGGAGCACGATGCGTCGCTCGCTGTCTTGCGGGAGAATGGCCGCTGCGAGTCGTAATCCGGCAGCGAGGTCGGTGTAGTTTGTGTCAGGGGTGGATTCGAACTGTGAGAAGTCAATCTGTGTCCTGACCGATTGCTCAACCAGCGCATTACGCCCTACAGCCACAATGCCCACCTGGTCATCGGGTCGCTTATGGCGGATGGCATTGTTGATCCATTGTTCTATAAACGCTTGTTGTGGGGCGGTACTGGCAGAGAGATCGCCGACGAAAATGACTGCCTGGCGCGAGATGGGCAGTGATAATGTTGCGCCAGCCAGGGCTGAGACGATCAACGTGAAGAGCACCAGCCTGGAAGCCAATATCAAGTAGCGCTGTGACCTGGGAAATGGCAGAGACATACGTCGCCAGGTGAGAAGCACCAGGATGCCGATGGGAATTAAGAGTAATAGCAGTAGTGGCTGCTCAAATACTAGCATTGCTCTTCCCTTTCGACTTTTGTTTGCCTCTTAAGCGTTGTGTCATCCTTTTAACACGTTTTCTAACGGTTCTATATTGAGTCACTACCTGATGCTGTACAGTGGCAATTGCCGCAGATTGCTTGGAACGATTGTCAGAACGTATTTGCCTGGTTGAAGCTGGGCGTTCCTGGGTTGAAACGCCGCGTATTGTATAGCTGCGGCCAAACAGCCACCATTCGACGCAAAGTACCAACAATAGTAGACTTGCAATCCAGGGCCAGATCTCCCGCAGCACTCGAGGCACGCTGGGGCCTCCAGAGTCAAAAGGTGTGCTTTGAGCTATTGGAAGCCTGGCTGATGGCGCCAGATGAGATTGTAACGGGTCGAACAGATTAATAGCAAAGGCGCCTTGTAGTACCTGATTTTGAGTGTATTGTGTTACGAAGTACATGCCAGTCGTATTCGTTTGATTAAAGGCTGCTGCTGGAAATGGTGGAGCGACGGTGAAAGGTTGCTGGCCCGGCCCAGTGATTGTAATACGTTGTGCGCCTGGCCATGCCTGTATCGTGACAGGCGTACCGGGCGCGATCTGCCCAGTGCCTGGAACAGGAGGTGGTAGGAACCAGTTGACGAGGTTATACATAAGGATGGGGAAAGTTGGTTGAAGAGGCAGATCAGAATCGTGCAAGTTAAAGCTCAGTGTAGCTATCCGCCTGTTATCTTTCTCTCCCGCGATCAGTAGTGGAGTTTCGGGTGTAACAATGACTGGTTGCATCCACGATACGGGAGTCAGTTGATGACTCAAGCGCAGTACATGGATGCTATTGAGATCAACCTCGTTCAACAGATTTTGCCTGTCGTCGCCTGCACTGATATGGCTGATCGTTATCTCAGCGCCTGATTTGCCGAAGATAAAAGAGCCGGTAGGCGGGTCGACGAAGAATATGTCACCGGGAGGGAGACTCGCGGGTATAAAGCCGTCGAACACTGTCAGGTCAAAATTGCCAACGTTAGCATATTTGTCTGGAGTCGTCTCGAAGAGGTCGATATTCGGTTGCAGGTGCAGCGCAGTTTCAAGAAAGCTGTTACCCCTGGTTACCAGTAGCACTCGACCATGCATCGATCCCCCGGCGTTGGCCCAGGCCTCGTGGTCAACCGTCATAGCATCCTGAGAGATGATGCGAGCGTGTAAGAAACGGGTTGTTGGTGGTAGAGGACCCCATTGGAGCGCTCCATTGGCTCCTGCTGGCAGGATGGCCGTTTGCACACCCACCAGTTTGCCATCAGCGTACAATTCGATGGGGATTGATCGCTGCTGGTGACTATAGTTGGCGATCTGGGCCAGTGCGACCTGGTGGCCCTGGATAGTATGCTCGGCAAGAGCTAGCAAGGCGACGTTTGGAGCATCGGTGCCGATTTGCATGTAACGTACTGGAAAGGGAACTTCGAGTGTTTGATCAGGAGGTAGAACATGCCCATCGCCGATGACCAATACCTGTGCGTCTGAGTGTCCAGCGGCCAGCGATGTTGCCAGTGAGAGAGCCTGTTCGAGATCGGCATCCTGATTTGTGACTTTCGCACGCTGAAGCGCTGAAGTAAGCTGGCCTTTCTCCGAGGAGAATGCAATCAAAACCTGTGGGGTGCGTGCCATGGCAATGAGTGAAAGCCGGTCACTGGGTCCCAGCCCATCAATTAGATCGGTAATGTTGCTTTTAGCTTGCTCAAATCTGCTGGGAGGGATATCGGTGGCCTGCATACTGGCTGATGCCTGTAAAATGATGATGGTGTCACCACCGATTGGACTGCTTATAAATGTTGCCGGGCGGGCGAGCACAAGCACGATTACAATTGCCGCGAGTATCTGAAGGAGCAGGAGCAGTGTGATACGCAAGCGCTGCCAGGGACGGCTTGCTTGTAGATCTTGTAACGCTTGTTGCCAGAGCAATGTGCTGCTCACTACTCGTTCTTGCCGTTTCGGGCGCATGAAATAGAGCAGAAGAATAACCGGTATGATGATGCTAAAGGCGAGTGCAGCCGGAATAAGTAAATTCATTTGACTATCTCTACCTGTCTTAGCAGCCTTTGTACGACATCGATGAGGGCCGTATCGCTGGGGATCATGGTATATGTCATCGCATGAGTATGAGCAAATGAGGTTAGTTCCTGCATATAGATAAGCAGTCGCTGCTGGTATGCCTGAATGACAGCAGGTGTGCCGCTGACAGCGACACTGCCAGTCCCTTCGCTATCGCGGAGTTGCCAGTCACCTTGTATGTCTGGCTCGATCTCATCTGGCGCGAGGATTTGCAGCAGCGCCACCTCTTGACGTAACTGGCGCACAGCGCGTAGTCCGACCTTGTAACCTCCTGGCGCCAGAAAGTCTGAGATCACGATAGTGAGTCCTGGACTTATGATTACTCTGCCAAGATCATAGAGCGCGCGATTCAAATCAGTTGTGCCGGAATTGGGCAGGCGGGTGAGAAATTCCCCAATGGTCCATATAGCGTGTTTGCCGCTGCCAGCCCGGCGATATGCCGCTAGCCGATCGGTTAGCGCACCGGTAATGACACCATCTTCACATTTTAGTGCGACGTATGCTAATGCAGCCGCTATTGAGGATGCTAGAGAGGCTTTTGAAGGCTTTCCATGCTGCATTGAGTCGGAACAGTCAATCAGTATCGTTACTGTCAGGTTTTCCTCGGCTTCAAAAACACGCAGGAAAAGCCGTTCCAGCCGCGCATATGCTCGCCAATCGATACGACGAAAGTCCTCGCCTGGTGTATAGCGACGATAATCTGCAAACTCCATTGATGAGCCTGCGAGTGGAGACCGCCGGCGACCAGGTCGCCCTGTAGCCATTGATTTGCGCGTGATGAGCGCGAGGGTATCCAGGCGTTGTAGTGTATCAGCATCAAGCGGAAAACGAGCTGTGTTGCTCTCGTTGGCCATTAGTAGTTACTCCTCAAGTGCTCCCCATGTATTGAGTTGCTCCCAATTGTGTTCTATGATGTTTCAGTCTCCTCGATAATGGTCTCGATCAAATCCTCCGGTCTAATACCGTCCGCCAGGCCATCGAAGTTGAGGATGATCCGGTGACGGAGCGAGGGGAAAGCAACGTTCTGCAAGTCTTCCAACGAAACATTGTAGCGGCCTTCGAGCAGGGCGCGAACTTTAGCTGTCATGATGAGTGCCTGCAAGCCGCGAGGGCTGGAGCCATAGCGAACGTATTTACGCACGGATTCGGGCGCATCATCCTGGTCTGGATGCGTTGCCAATAGCAGGCGTACTGCGTATTCCTTGACATGTGTTGCTACTGGAACAGCGCGAGCCGTTTCTATCAGGTGCAACAATTGTTCTCCAGAAGCGACCTGTTTGGCCCGGAGCGTTTGTATACCAACGGTAGTGTCGATAATGCGCATCAGATCCTGAGCATTCGGGAAACGGACAAGAACTTTGAGCAAGAACCGATCAAGCTGAGCTTCCGGTAAAGGATAGGTACCCTCCATCTCCAGCGGGTTCTGCGTCGCCAGAACAAAGAACGGCTTCGGGAGGGGACGTGTGGCATCTCCTACACTGACGGTGTGTTCTTGCATCCCCTCGAGCAGAGCCGATTGTGTTTTGGGCGTCGCTCTGTTTACTTCATCCGCCAGGACAATATTGGCGAAGATAGGACCGGGTTGAAAACTGAAAATACGCCGGCTGCCTGCTGCATTGTGGTCTGCTTGCTCAGTGACGATGGTTGTGCCTACAATATCTGCTGGCATCAAATCTGGTGTAAATTGGATGCGCGCAAATTTCAGTTCAAGCGCATCTGAAAGCGTACGCACAAGCAATGTTTTGCCAAGGCCAGGTACTCCTTCCAGCAACACGTGACCGCCGGCAAGTAAGGCCAGGAGAAGTTCTCGAATAACGCGTTCCTGTCCGACAACGATTGAGCAAAGTTCGTCTTCCAACTGCTGAGCAACATCCATGAACGTCTCAATATCAGCCTCGTCAGGTTTCATTCCCTCTTCATAGGTATCCGAAATCGCGATCTCCTTTCCAATTTGCGAATTGAGATCTTCAGGCTGTGTTTCATTGGCTGAATCTATTCCGGTATGTGGTGAAGTGCTCTCACTTTTATTTGCCATGCTATTACTGATGCCCTTCTAACGAGTTGAAGTAACCCTGTATAAGATTTTTCAAATCGGGAGGTATATTACTATTGTCAATGGCGTCATGAGCAGTTTGTGCATACTGCGCAATCACCTGCGAGTAGGGAACAGCGTTGCCGGACTGGACTGGGCCGTTATTGCCATCAACGCTAATGTTGCTGGTGCCAGAGCCCACTTGCCCTGGAACGTATACCTGTTCATTCTTCCCAGGTTTGTGCCCAGTATTTTTCTGCCCGCTCTGTCCACTGATTCCCTGACCCTGGCCTGGAGACTGTGTCTGTCCTTGATTTTGTCCCTGACCAGGAGCCTGAGTTTGAGTGGAATTCTGGCCATTGCCACTGTCTGTAGATGATACAAGCTGATCGGCTGCATTTTGTAGTGCTTGAGATGCTTTATCGAGACTGTTGGAATTGGCCTGGTTAGCGCTATCCTGGGCAGCGGCTGTCTCGAGAGCCTTAACAGCGTCGGAAATCTCACTGGAGTTCCCGTCAGCAACAGCTTTGGCTAGCTGATGTAGAGCAGAACTGAGCTGTGGATTATCCTGAGCCTGGTTAGCAGACTGCTCAATCTGCCGTGCCAGTTGTGCGCGTTGTGCAGAGTTCATACTATTGAGTTGGGAAGCAAGTTTCTGTAATGAGGCATCCAGGGCTTTGTTATCTCCGGTAGCAAGAGCCTTGCCTGCCGCACTCAAATTAGTGTTAGAGCTATTTTGCAGTGACGAACTGGCATTTGCTCGTGCCTGTGCTTTACTGGTTGCTTGTGGGTCACGCAGTTGGTTGAGCTTTGCCTGCGCCTGAGCAAGAGCCTGCTGTGCCTGTCCCTCATTATTTGCTTTTTGAAGTTGTGCCAGAGTTTCGCGTAAGATTTTATCGATCATGGCACGTTCCTGCGCTGAAATTGTCGCCTGGTTATTGATCGTCGAGCGTACCTGGTTGATGGCTGTTACCTGTCTGGCAAGACGATTCTGAAAGGCAGCCTGCTGCTGGAGTACAGCGTTCATCGGGTTGGGTAGGTATAAAAGCAAAACAAGTGCAGTGGCGACAATGCCGAATGTAATCAGGCGGATTCGGCCTGGCCCCAGGGAAATTGTTGCTGCTGGCGTATGTTTGTGCAGTTGTTTGAGTGCATCTCGCCGTTGCAGGTGAGATATGGGAGTTGAATCGTCGCGAAGCTCCCAGGCCGTACCCAGGCGATCATGCAATGCCAGTTGCGTATCAACAGTATGGGCGCTGCGGGCAAAGGATGGGCGATACCATAACGCAGCTCCTATTGCGCAGAGCAGGGAAACGATAGCGACGCCAATGGCCCAGTAGAACGCGGTTGCCCAGGGAATGAAGCGTGAGATGAGTAGAAGAAAGCAAGCAAATATGATGCCTGTGATTAGACCATTTTCTGTCCAGCGTAGTATCTGCTGTGCCCATAACCGCCTGCGCCATGCCTGGAGAGCTTCGATCAACTGTGTACTTTCAGCGTCACTTTGCTCGACTGCTGCGTGGCGTGATGGTGCAATGGTTGCCATAATTCTCTAGCCTTTCAAATTGTCTCATTTCGACTTGCCTGACTGCGTAGCGTCGTTGACATGGCGAGTTAGTGCTACGAGAGATTAGTTTTCTTACCTAGTCGTCGGAGCCAGGACATAAAGCGACCAGCCGGATTTGGCTTGACGAATACAATGCTTAGAATGAACAATATAATGGTTACCACGAGACTCACCAGGGTAAAGGCTGCCCAGGGGGCCAGGTGCAGGCGGAACAACGAAAAACTAGCAACTCCTCCTTGTCCGCCACTCACTGTACTATTGAGCGCTGAGATTGGATTCCAGGCATTCAACCACTGAATCCATAGAGTCCAGCGAGAGTTCCTGGGCAATGAATTTCCTAAAGTTAGAAAAGACACAATAGGGTACGAGAACATCCAGAGGGCACAGAATATGTAGGCTGCTGTCGTTGAAACGGTAGGGCGATGAAGAAGCGTCGAGCAAAATAGGCCGAATGTTCCTGCAACTAATGCCGTCATAACAAAAACAACCAGTGTGCTGAGTACCTGTGAAGGGGCGACTCCTCCAAAAAAGAAAACCAGGCTAAAGAGGGGAATAGAGGCAGCGATCAGCAAGAGCGCATTAGCCAGGCCTGCGATCAGCTTTCCTGCTAGCAGTGAGAATGCTGAAAGTTTAGAGCACAAGAGCAGATCGAATGTTTGCCGCTCCTTCTCACCATTAATGCTAGTTGCGGTGAAGGCGGGGGCAATAAACACGATCAAGAAGAGCTGTACGAATGAGAGCAGGGCGTAGAGTTGCGCTCCAATTTGACTAAGCAGGTAACCCTGGTAGCCACCGCTGAAGGCGTTTTCTCGCTGGAGGAAGCCAAAGCCAAGCAAGCCCAACACCAATAAGTAGGTGATGATCAACCAGACGGAGCGCTCACGACGCAGGCGCAGGCGTAGTTCTTTAGTGAGCAATGCTACAAAAGTCATACGACGCTAACTCCTTCCGTAATGCTCATGTAAACTTCTTCAAGCCGATCAACCGCTCTACGTTGTGCAAACGAAACAACAGGAATATCGTGTGCCATGAGTTCGGCCAGGATACGGTGTAGCGCTTGATTATCACCACTGAATTCAGCGTGGATAATCTCACCATCATCATTCTCATTGATTACATTACTGATTTCAGGTATGTCCTTGAGCAACTGCCTTGCGTCTGTGGCACGCTCCAGTACCCGTACTTCAATCTGGTTTCCCCCGCCAAGGCTATGTGTAACTTGCTCAACATCCCCTGACATGACGAGTTGCCCTGCTCGAATAATGGCAATGTCGCTACACATCTCGGCTAGTTCAAGCAGAATATGCGAGCTGATGACGATGGTTTTGCCCATCCCTTGCAATGTTCGCAGCAATTCACGAAACTCCACTCTGGCTCGTGGATCGAGTCCCGAGGCTGGTTCATCGAGCAGTAACACGTTGGGATCGTGTATCAAGGCGCGTGCCAGGCACAAACGCTGCTGCATGCCACGTGATAACGTCTCAACGAGAGCGTCGCGTTTTGGAGTAAGGTCAACCAGCTCGAGTAGATCTGAAACAACACCGGAGCGTTTGTGGCGAGCGATACCGTGAATGCCGGCATAGAATTCAAGATACTCCCATGAAGATAGGTCGGGGTAGACTCCGAAGAAGTCCGGCATATACCCGACTTTGCGCTGTATCGTTGAAGGTGATTGGGTGACCTCTTCGTTGTCAAACCAGACCTGGCCTGATGTGGGAGGGATCAATGCGCCCAGTATACGTAGCAGGGTAGTTTTACCCGCGCCGTTCGGACCAATCAGGCCATAGATAGCTCCTTGCGGTATCTCTAGACTGAGATCCTCAAGCGCATGAACCGAGCGATAGCGTTTGTAGATATGCTGGATTTTGATCATAACTTTGCTCTACAAGCTCCCTGTACAACATTACCTTTTTCCAGAAAGGTTATCTGAAACAACACCTTGCAGGTTGATCAATGGCTTGCCGAATAGGAATGTGCCGAGTGAGCTATCTTTGTTATCAAGCTGCACCAGCACTCGCCCCGTAGGGCCGATGTACGCACTAACATTATTCGTTGTAAAAGTATTTTGGTTCAGTGAACTGGCATCCCAGATGTTGGTATGCCAGTTGTATAAGCGAAATGGTAAAGAGTCCGCATTTGGGGTCGTTATGCCTTGTGAGATTAAATTAAGGTCAGGCGGTTCTGTAATAGTCAGACCATCGACCCGCAAATTGCCGGGGTTGGGAACGACGTATTCAAAAGTCATACTGCCGGTTGAGATGGTATAGACACCGGGGAATAGAAGCTGCACATTATTGCCATTGGCATTGATCAAACGTCCCGCGATAAAGTTGGGCGGGAGGTCTAGTGAACCTGCAAGGTTTACGCTGAGGGGCGTCTGTATAAGTGTCTCGTGGAGACCAGCGGGATGAATATCGTTGATGGTCACACTATCGGTTGAATCCAGTGGGTTCGCAGCCCAACCGATCAGTGTGGCTGGAGAGCCAGGTACGAGCAGTGGATCATTGTTCATAGTAGCAGCGTATTGCCAACTGGATGTAGGTAAAATGCTCACGGCACTACTGGATGTTCCACTGCTACTGATTGTTACAGGATTGATACCCGGCGGCCATGGCACAAATGGTATAAGTGGGTTAACAGGCGCATTGCATTGGCCGGTACAAACGGATGAATAATTGAAGAACCCTTCGCCATCGAGTGCGAACAGAATTGACAAGTGACGTTGCCACGCTGTCAAGGGTAACGAATTGGGCAAAGCCTGGTAAGTAGGTGAGCCTGTAACATCGGCAATCATGTCCGCGATGGTTGAGTTGGGAGGCAGTGGTATGCTACTCAACTTTAGCAGAACATGTTTTGTTTCTCCCGCAGCCAGATGGCCAAGACTGAGCGCATCATTGGGCATCAATAAAAAGGCGTCATTCAGAGCATAACCAAGCATGTTTGTCACTGTACCCACAAGAGTGCCATTTTGAATTATCAACTGGGAGGTCAAGCTCTTGTGTATTGTACGATCTTGTTCCGCGAGAAGGGTGTGTAATGTCCAGATATTAACATCTTGCAGGTTCACGTCAGTCCTATCCTGTTGCAGTGCAATTGTCGTATGTGATCCTGTGATTGAGTCGGCCGAGCCGTTCTGAAAAGATATATTACCAGGTGATGGTTGTGCAAGTCCATTGCCTGGGATGTGGAGGTGATAATCACCCTCATTAGGTACAAAGACTCCCATGTAGGTTGTGATGTGGGCAGATGATCCATTCTGAGTCAACTGAGCTATGGCGATGCTATCGCTCAAAATCGATGAGCCTTTTTCAATGTAGGCTAGTCCATAACTGAGCAAAGAGAAGATGACAATGCTGCTCAGTATGATACGCCAACTCCAATAACGGCCTTTCAGTCGCTTTACAAAGAAGAAACGTATAGGACCAAGCACCAGAATATAGCAGAAGAGCAAGATGCCAAGCGTCCTCCATGGGGGTGGAATTGTCGACGGCAATAGTGATTGTAAGAAGCCGCTCATTCTGTTGGCCAAAATGGGTTGCGCCTGTTGAGGGGAACTCCCAATGCCGGAGGAGACGCCGATATGTGAAAGAAGCTGATCGCCAAGGCTGCGCAGCAAAAGGCCGTTCCAAAGAGCTCTTGCTCCTTGCCATCCAAGAATGGGTTCGAGCGTGGGATCGAAGGCAAGGTAAATAATTGTTCCTTGTTCCTGGTGTGCCTGTACGATTAGAGGAACTGTGTGGGATGCAAGGATAACCTCACTCTTGCCCCGGTCTCCTTGAACTATTGCCTCTGCCATACTGATCGTAATGGGAGCCTGGATGGAATCGAGCACATTGTTTTGTCCGGGGTGTACTACCTTTGGCCCACCGGTAGGTAATAGAGAGGTTCCTGCCGCTATTGTCGCCGAGCCATTCACTTTCACAGGCATAAGTCCCGAGGGTAATGGATCCAGTGTGCGATGCCATTCAGGGCCTCCGACGAGAATGAGCGTTCCACCCTGGTTAACCCAGGTTTGCAAGGCACTCAACTGGGTTGTGCTCAGGTTACTCGTGGTGAAGTTGTCCAGCACGATCGCGTTGAAATTCTTAAGCGCTGCTGCCATGCCAGGCATTGTGTCTGCATTCAGAAACTCCAGGACAATTGAACTTCCCTGGTTTGGGAGTGACACCGTACCTAGCGGGTTGAAGCCGGATCTTTGATCAGAAAGAATACCGATAAGTATGTCTCCAGGCAGTAGTGGTGTGAGAGTGGCGTTCTGTGAACCAACGACATTGCCACTACTATTGAGCAACTTCACTGTAACGTTTTGAACATCGAAATAGAGCGGTATAAACATTGTCACTTGCTTCTGGGCGCCATTGGCAAGCGTAATTGATAGCTGGTAATTTGATGGCGGGCCCTGGCTACTACTCCCCTGAAACTGGGAGATGGGAGCGATCAATGATACTGTTCCACTAAAATCCGGGCCATCATTGCGGAGTGTGATCTGCACGGGAACCCAGTTTCCATCGCGGTAGTGGGTTTCAAAACCAGCATTTACTCGAAATGTTGGTCCACCTGTACCTTCGCGTGCCAGTGCTTGCGTTGGAGAGAAAGAGAACAGTAGGACAAGCGCGAAGCAAGATGCGGCGAGTGCCAGGATACGTTTGTTGAATTGTTGCAACAAATGCATGCTTATCATACAGATTGTCCTACTCCTTTCGTCTCACCTTACCCATAGGGTAGCTGCCATTCCTTCTGCTTGACTGTGAAGCAGTAGCACTCCTTGCGTCTCACCTGACCCGGAGGGTAGCTGCGCAGCAGCGTTGGTGAGACGGACAGGTGCCAGCGCAGCGGCGTTGGCAAGACGGATAGGTGTCATTAGTTAACAATATCGTTCAGGTTTAATGATGGTTTGCCAAATAAGAGTGCTCCCTGAGAAACATCCTGCTTCACTACTTGTAACAACACACGTCCATCTAAACTAGTGTACGCTTTAGTGTTTGCTGTTGTAAAGGCAAGGTTGTTGAGCGTAATCGCATCCCAGGAACGTGTATCCCAATTATACAGGCGTGCCTGTACATTATGCATCCCGGCAGACTGTGCTACAACGGGTGCATTAATCGTCATAGTGTTGATCTGTGCGTTGTTCGCGTGCGGTAATGTGAATTCAAAAGTAATGCTGCCCATGTTTATAGTATAAACATCTGGCGAGGTCATTTGCACTTCATTTCCCTGCGCATTGATTACCTGTCCGTAGAGCAGGCCCGGTGGAAGGCTCGGAGATGCGGAGAAATCGACATTGAGTGGTGCCTTGATAAGATTGTCGTGTGTGCCACCAGGGCTGGCGTCATTGATAGTAATATCCCTGGTTGCAGTCACTGGTTGATCAGCCCAGCCGATCAATGTTGCCGGCGCTCCGGCTACTAACAAGGAGTCATGACCATCTAATGGATTCACTTTCGATGCGCCAAATGGTGGAGTAAATATCATGTGTTTCCCGGCAATGGCGTAGGTACTACAAGGCCCGTTGCAGGGAGTATAGAAAAAACCCTCTCCGCTCAAAGCCGATAGAATTGCCAGGCGACGCTGGAAATCATTCTGTGGCTGTGAGCCATGGGCATAGGGAAAATAAGGTACAGAGAGGCGATTTTGCTTTGCTATCTGGTCGGCGAGAGTTGTACCGGTGTTCAGCGTTGAGCTATGAAGTGGAACATTCACCTGCAGGGTTTGCCCTGCCAGGAGACTTCCAAAGTAGGCAAAGCTATGCGGCATCAAAATATACACATCACTGAGAGAGGTGTCAAGCGTGTTTGCGATGGTCCCTGAAAGGGCTCCACCCTGCAGCGCCAGGTGGGAGATCAAGCCACCATGCAATTGTTGATCCCCCTCTGTAACGATGGAATGCAGCGTCCATGGATCAACATTCAGCAGATGAATGTTTGTCTCGTTCTGACCAACTGTAATGATGGTATCTGTATCACTGCTGAAGGCCCGGGGATCATCACCTTGAAAAGGGGCATTCGTTATTGGCTGTGCAAGACTTCTAGCAGGTAAGTGGACCTGGATATCACCTCCGCCAGGAATAAATGGGCTGTAAAAACTCGTCACATGAGCGACGTTCCCGCCTTGATTGAGTTGAATGATGGAGACGCTATTGATAGATGCTCCCTTTTGAGAGTAAGCAAGACCATATGTGAGAAAAGAGAAGACAACAACACTGCTGAGTATGATGCGCCAGTTCCAGTCACGGTGTTTTAGTCGCTCTCCTTTCGACTTGCCTGACTGCGAAGCAGTAGACGCGTAGCGTCGTTGGCGAGGCGGGTAGATGCCATTCACAATGAGGAACCGGACCGGTCCAATTATGATGATGTAGCCGAGGAGCAAAAAGGCAAGTACCCAGACTGGAAAAGACGCACCTGGTTGCAGGATTTGGAATAATCCGCCACGTAAGATCGATTGTCCAGGTCCAATGCTGTATGAGGGCGCAATGCCGGGAATGAGAGACTGGTCACTAAGCGTACGCATAAGCAGACCTTTCCAAAGAGCAATAGCTCCAGGCCAGCCAACAAGCGGTGCGGCTGCCGGATCGAAAGCGAGATAACAGATGACGCCCTGTCCCTGGTGCGCTTGCAAGATTAACGGCGTGGTGTCAGATGCCAGCACAATCTCAAGATTGGAGAACGCTTCCTGCCTGGCATCATCTTTATCAGGCAGGGTTGCGGTGCTGATCGTTGTGGATTGCCGTAGTGTATCAGGCGCTGGTTTTTGCCCGATTTCTGTTATAGTAGGGCTGCCGAGAGGCAAGAGGTGGGTGTCTGCTGGCAGTGAACCTGTGCCCTGGACGACTAGCGGTAATAGTTGAGGTGGTAGCGAGCCGAGTGCGCGCTGCCATTGGGAACCGCCGATCTCGATCAAGGCGCCACCCTGGTTGACCCATGTCTCTAAGGCCCTTAGCTGGGCAGTATTGAGCAAACTCACATTGAAATCTTCCAGTACGATGACGTCAAAGTTGTCGAGAACCTCAGCCATGTCCGGCATTGTGCTGGCGTTCAGGGTTGCCAATTCAATGGACCTGGTTGGATCAGGTAACGAAACAGCGCTAAGAGGGCTAAACCCTGTACCCTCCGCAGTCTGGTCTGAGAGTATACCGATAAGAATAGAACCAGAGTCTAGCGCCATGTAGCAATGTAATGGACTGCTGGTAACTCCAAGGCAAGATAGTACCAACTACTACTCCAGTGCGCGAAAAAAAGCTTGAGTATGTTGTAGTTGAGAGCACACCTTTAAAATCTGGCCCACCGTTGTTCAGTGTAATCTGTACAGGAGTCCAGTAGTCAAGTCTGGCGTCGTCCTCGAAACCCACGGCTACTTGCAGTTTTGGGAAACTCGCAGGTGCATTTTTTGTATGGGCTGATGCCTGGGCAGGCAAGAGGAAGAAGAGGAGGAGGAGGGATATGCCTAGAATACAGGGCGACCGCAAGGGTGCGCCCCTACTATACACGAATTTGGCAAGGCGATTCATAGTATAGTAGGGGCGCACCCTTGCGGTCGCCCTCGGAGTCGGGAGGTCCCCCTTTCTTGATTGCCTCACGAGTTTCTCTTGTTTCATGACCAATATTATTCGCCAACAGATGCATTTGGATGGAAAGACGATTTACAATAGGGTCTTTAAGATAGTGACTGGCAAGTTTCTATCATACCATACTTTACATGTACGTTCTGAAAGTGGTTACACTCACAAGGTATAAGAGGTGATCTTGCCGCAGGCTGCATTAAAGATTGTTGATTATGCCTCCAGCTTGAGTGGCCTGGCGATATACTGCTGGCGGTGTTTGTCGCATAGCCACAAAATATTGCCATCTGGAGTTGGTGTCTTATAGAGACCTCCCCATAACTGCCCTGGATCGACCTCTATGAGAAAGGTATGTAATGCGCGCAGAGCAGGGCCAACTATGCGCTGATACTGGTCTGTTTGCGTTTTCTCATTAAGGTCTTTCATGGAATCGTAAGTAGCAAACTCTGGTAGGTCCTGGACAATCTGCTCCAATAAATCGATATTAGCCTGTATCTGCTTCATATCTGGCAGTATGTCTACTGCTTCCACGACAACACCGACGGCTTTTCCCATCGGGACAGCAAACTTATAAAGTTTACGGCAGATGTGTACCCGGGGCTTCCCCAATAGTGCTTGCTAGCTGCTGGAACTGCCCGTATGTCAAATATGTTGGTGGGCCGCTCCACATTTTTTCACTCAACACTTGCATGGCGGGCTTAACCCTGGCATGTACATCAGCGTCACTGACGACGCTTCCGAGTTTGTCATTCCATTCGGCGAACATACCACCTAACAGGTGGGGGTCTTTGGGGTTCAGGTTCAGGCTCTGGTTGGAAAGGTTAAAGATATTTGGCTCCCATTGGTCGTAGAGCAGTTTGGTATCTAAGTAATCGTGGAAGTATCCAGCTTTTGGAACAATATAGAGGAGAATGTCATTTGCATTAATGATACGGAATCCCTGCTGCACCATATCTATAGGATTGGCCCATTGATTATCCCATACGTCGGTAACAATGTCGTTATTAATCGCGACACTGCCTTTCATCCATGTGAGGGTTCCCCACATTCTAATTGTCTTGCCTTTTCCTTTAAGGTAAGCGTCATACGTGTTAATAAACTGACTGTACTTATCAGCATAGTTCGGAGGGTATTCATCCGCACCTATATCTACTTGAGGGCTATCGAACCATGGCAGAAATTCGTCCCAGATGGTATTCAGAAAGGTGTAAGTCTTAGGATTGCCAAGGTCTAAAAGCTCCTTATCTGTCTTGCTTGCAAGGTCTGGCCGGTATTGTGTGAAAGCCAGGTCATGTGCTGGTGCATCAATTTCTGGCGTAATTGTGACGGCATATTGCCTGGCAACGGCTTGTAGTTCGTGCATATCCCGTTCCGTGTAGGAACCATCTTTGGCTGCAAGGCCTTTGAAGCGGATGCTATACAGACGGAACGCGGCGTATTTGTGCTTCCAATCGGGACTTTTGCCACCATCGATCTGATTATCGTTCAAATGAAGGTGAAAGTCATTCATTTTGTACCATGCCATGACTTTCACGTAGTCTTCCAGGGAACTCAGGGAGAAAAACTTGCGTCCGGCATCAAGCATGAAACCGCGCTCTTGATATCTTGGATAATCTCGCGCAGTTCCTCTCACGATGTGCGTTCTCGTAGAGTCCTGAAGCAGGGTTTGCAAAATAGTGCGCGTGCCGTAGAAGATACCTGTGCTTGTATTGGCGCTGATAATCACGGTATCTCCCACTTTGAGGAGGTATCCTTCGTTGCCAATACCACGATCCGAATTGCTCAATGTCAGGAAAAAGTCACCTAACGCCGGAGAACCTGTATTGGTTACGGGCAGGGAAAATCCTGTAGCTGCAAATAAATCGTTTTGAAACACCCGTGCTGTATCCTGCAACTGTGCAGTGTAAGGAGGATCTACAACAATGCGAGAGGCAGAATCAATCATAAACGTTCCACTGCTACCCTGCCACTCACGCAGGCTGGGGATAACCATCGGGGCTGCGTTCGCGAATAAGACGGCAGGTGTAACTAGTCGCAAGGGGAAAAGAACTGTCAAGATCATTCCTATGCCAAGCAATATCATTGCACTCAATATGACTGTTCTTTTCTTCAACAACTGCGCTCCTTCTGTTTCGCCGCCAGAGATGTTGTCTGACCTCAGCAATGCGAACTTCTCGTATTAGACAACGTGGCAGGCATTACATTCTCTCATACATAATGACCAATTGGTATTGTGCAGCAATAATCAGGCAGTATGTTGCCAATATTAGAGCGCTATCCTGGTATAAAACTCCTACTAGCTTGATACCTTGTTCTACATTGACTATGCTATCCTGGGGGATATAGATGGCTAGAATGCATTTATTTTAGCTGAAATCAAACTTTTTCATATGAAACGGGCATCAGCATGAGTATAGAGCTTCACCGTATTGGCAAATACGAATTGCAAAAGCGTTTGGCGCGTAGTAGTTCGAGTGAAGTCTGGCAGGCCTTGGATCCTCAATCGCAAAACTACAAGACCATTAAGTTGATCTACACCCACCAGCCGGTGGACTCTGAACTCATGGCGCGAGTTGTCCACGAGGCAAGGAAGGTCGCTTCCCTTTATCATCCCAACATTGTTCAGGTTTATGATGTAAACGTCTTCCCCTCTAAGAATCCTGGTAGCATGACAAACTCAGTTATCTGTATTGTGATGGAGTATATAGAGGGGCAGACATTAGCAGATTTTATTCGCAAAACACCTGGTACCGGTAAGTTTCCGCCTGGCGCTGACATCGTTTCTCTTTTTGCTTCTATCAGCCTGGCCATTGACTATGTACACCAGCAGGGCATTATCCATGGTAACATTAAGCCAACCAATATCCTGCTCAACACACATGTCGCCTCCCAGAGTTTGGTCGGTAAGCCTATGATTACTGACTTTGGCTTCACCAGGTTGCTACGGAATAACGGTGGGAATAATGACCCGTTTTACCTCTCACCAGAGCAAATACAAGGTAAAACGACCAATACGCGCAGTGATATCTATTCTCTTGGTGTTATTCTCTATGAACTCTGTACAGGTGTCTTGCCTTTTAGGGGAAACAGACCGGTCTCTATTATGATGCAGCACATCAATGCCCCTCCTACGCCTCCTGCACTGATGAATCCTACCATATCGCCTGCTCTGGCGAATGTCATATTACGAAGTCTTGCGAAAAACCCAGACACGCGTTTCCCTGATGCCTCATCGATGGCTATTGCTTTGGCTCAGTCGCTCAATATGCCAGTTCCTGCACCTTTAAGCTCGTACCTGCCGGATATGTCATTTAAACCATTCTTAAATGCATCGCAGCAACTCATACCATCTCAGTCCTTCGCTTCAACTCAACAGATAGTACCTTCTAACAATGGCGGGTCTCCTACTTCTACAATGCCTGTCGATGGTATTTCTGGCAATGCTCTTCCTGCAAGCTCAATCAATGAGCACCCATCTTCTACCCAAATGAAGCCAGCGACAATGCGATCTTTCCCATCTGCTACTTCGTTGAGTCGTCGTCGAAGAGGTTTTTTCGGCGCATGGTATTTTATTGTCGTCATGGTGTTGGTAATTGCAATTTTGGGTACGTTCGGCGCGTTACTTCTAGCCACTCACAGCAATGCCAGTGTAACATCAAATCAGGTAATAGGACATGTTTTCTTCGTTAATAGTGGACAATTAAATGAAAACAGTGCGCAGGGCCTTAACGATGAATTACAGATTGATCTATCGGGTATGCCCGACCCATCTGTTGGTAATAGTTATTATGCGTGGATATTGAGTGACAAGAATCAGAGTGAGTCTGCCCCAGTTCTGCTTGGTCGATTGGCCGTTAACCATGGTAATGTACATTATCTTTATATGGGAGATCAGCGTCATACTAACTTACTTGCAGTTGTAAGTCGTTTTCTGATCACTGAAGATAGCACAAATACCCCATCAAACAATCCGCTCATTGATACCAGCACATGGCGCTATTATGGAGAAATTCCGCAGACACCCAGTCCTCTGGATAAACTCCATTTTAGTATGCTTGATCACCTGCGTCATCTTCTGGTTGAGTCGCCAGAGTTACGCATACGTGGCTTGCATGGTGGATTGGCTCTCTGGTTCGTCAGAAATATCGCCACGATCTCAGGATTAGCAAATGGTGCCAGAGATGATTGGCACAGAAATGACGCGCAATCTATTCATAATCAGGCCGTACGTATTCTGGACTATCTTGACGGTGTGTCATATGTTCACACTGATGTACCTCCAGGCACACCTCTGCTGGCCGATCCACGTAATGCTCAGATTGCGCTGGTGGGACCCACCCCCAATAATCCTGATCCTCCCGGCTATGGCTATAATGATGAGTCACCTCCAGGGTACGTCTATCTCATAGGTATTCATATGGATGGAGCGATCCAGTCACCGCAAACGACTCCAGATCAACGTAAACTTGCTATTCAGATAAATGCAGGTCTGGATAATGTCAAGCGTCTGTTAGAATCGGTTTTTCGCGATGCAAAGCAACTCAGCGGTATGAGAAGTATACAACTATTGCACCCTTCCACCTTATCTATCCTGAACGATCTGGTAACGCAGGCCCAGAATGCTTACACTGGCCAGCTCAATCCTTCGACTGGGCAATCGGGGGGAGGGGCTATCTGGATTTATGGCAATCTCCAGCGCCTGGCAACCTTCGATATCAGGCAATACATCTCACCCAGATCGTAATTAATAATCTCTACTCAAATGGTGACTGCGAAGTTCGCCCTCAAAGGAGAGCCTTCCTGAAGTTTTTAACGTAATAACACATCCTGCGTTAGTATATACATACGAGCGTATCTTTGTAAGATACCGTACGCTATAAGTGAACTTTGTCCTTTATTATGAGGAACATTTCGCATGCTTGCGGCAAATCTTTATTGCTCCAACTGTGGTGCGGCCAATCAACCCTCTGGTGTGTCTTGTTCTGCTTGCGGCTTGCCGCTTAAGGTCACCAGACCATTGCTATCGGAATCCGAATCTGAAGCTTCTGTTGTAATTTCTACCTCTGCGCATCTTCAACCTAATCAATTAGTAGAAGGTCGTTATCGTATTGTGAACCAGGTGGGAACCGGTGGTTTTAGCGCTGTCTATAAAGCAATGGATATACAGCAGAGCAACCTGCTGGTTGCTGTCAAAGAAATAGGGTTGAGCGGGCTAACGCCACAGCAGGTGATTGAGGCTACCGATGCCTTCAATCGTGAGGTGATGCTCTTATCCGACCTGAAACATCCCAATATTCCCAGCATTTATGGTCAGTTTACCGATCCCGAACATTGGTACGTGGTGATGGATTTCATCGAGGGCGAAACCCTGGAGGAGTATCGTATCAAATCGCCGGGAGCCTGTCTTCCACTCAAGCAAGTCCTCGATCTTAGCATTCAGCTAACATTCACGATGGGAGCGTCTGGTCAGTGGCGTGGTCACCCGACGGACAACGGATTGCCTCGGCTGGCGCGGATGGTAATGTACACGTGTGGCAGGCCGTTTGAGTTAAAATAGCGCTCACATATCGATCATTTTGATCGATAGTTTATTGATGGGCTTTGTTTGTGGGTGTGGGCTGTTTTTTGTTCCAGCATCGAGATGTGGTATCATAAATTTCCTGAAATACATACGGTTTGATTCCTGATATAAGGAGGTGTTTGAGATGGCTGAACTTTTCGCCACAACTGGGAACAGTGTAGCACGGATTATACAGCAGGGTAATACCTGGAATGCTAAATTAACATTGAAAGATAGCGGCGCCCAGTGTCTCGCGCTTGATCCACATCAACTGGGCACGCTCTACGTTGGTACACATGGTAAGGGAGTTTGGAAGAGCAGCGACAAGGGCCAGACCTGGCAGGATATGAAGCTGCCGCAAGAGGATGTCTTCTCAATTGCCGTCAGTGCAGTAGATGGCACTATCTATGCTGGTTGCGAGCCGAGTATGCTCTTTCGAAGTATGGATGGCGGGCAATCCTGGCAAGAATTGTCGGCGCTGCGCAGCATTCCCTCTGCACCGACGTGGAGCTTCCCGCCGCGACCCTGGACCTCGCATGTGCGCTGGATTGCTGCCAACCCTCACGATGCTGCGCTCTTGATTGTTGGGATTGAGCTGGGCGGCCTCATGTATAGCAGCGATGGAGGGCAGACCTGGGCCGACCACCGTCCTGATGCCCAACGCGATGTACACGCGCTTGCATGGCATCCAACGGTGCCGGGTCGAGCTTATGAAGCTGGAGGAGGTGGTACAACGTGGAGCAAGGATGGAGGGCAGACCTGGCAGCGTATCGATGCCGGTCGTGACCGCAATTATACCTGGGGCCTGGCGGTTGATCCTGACGATCCCGATTGCTGGTTTATCTCTGCATGCCCTGGGCCACGCGAGGCGCACAACCCGAGAGGGAACGCGCAAGCCTATATCTATCGCTGGCGTGGTAACGGCCCCTGGCTAGCACTTAATGGTGGTTTGCCTCAACCACTCAAAAGCTTCCCCTATGCGTTAGTGAGCGCTCCCGGTCAACTCTTTGCAGGGTTGAACGATGGTAGCATCTATGTGAGTCATGATCTTGGCGATAGCTGGCAATTGCTAACCCTGACAGGAGAATCTCTGTCGAGTGTCCTGGCATTGGCATATGTCGCATGAAAGCAAGATTACTCTCTTGCTCAGGCATTAAACTTTTGTTTCTTCGCCTAACCGCTGTTCTACGCAACGTCAACCGCTTTAGAAGTATTCTTTCCCTACGAATTCGTATCGAACAGGGCGAAGGAAATGCGTACTCTAAAAACCACTGCTTTTGACGTCTTACTCATTGGATTGCATCTGACAGGTCTTTATAGCCATTAGCCAAAGAAACCAATGGTACTCAAGAACACAAAAGGAAGAACAAAACGATGTATAATAACCCATACTCAGTCCCAGACCCATACCAACAGACCCAGTATGCACCGCCACCACCTCCATACGTTCCACCTATACAACCGGCAACGCCTGAGGAGAAAAAGGGGAGCAATAAAGGGTGGTTTTGGACCGGTATCATAGTCCCGATTCTCGTAGCGATAATTGGCTTAAGTGCCCATGCTGCGACGTCTGGACCATCTGTACCCGCTATCCCGCAACTGCATTCTACCTACAGTGGCATTTTGACCGACCTGGTGTACCAAAAGCAATTTCAGCTCAGTTTTCTGGACGTGAGCGAAGATAGTAGTGGGAATTTTCAGGCCGCTGCAACCGTCGCTCAATCATGCACTGCGACAATTTCTAAAGCAAGCGTTAACACAAGCGGAGCCGTGAGATTTCAGCTTGACCTGATAGCAAATTCCACTTGCCCACAGGGGACTTTGGTGTTTTCTGGACAGATAAACAGTGCCGAAGGTATTACCGGTACCTGGACTGAACCAAATAGTTCAGACGGAGATAACGGGACTTTCACTCTCTCGTAAAGCCGCTGCCGATCGAAGAGTACCTGAAGAAGGAGTAACTCTATGGGAGGTCAAATACAAAGTTGAAGAAGTGCGACCACAACACGTGGAACCGCCTGCTGCCGGTCGCCTCTCAGAGATACATGTGCCGGCCCTGATTATTGTAGGTGACCAGGATGTGGAGATTATCGTTAAGATCGGTGATACGCTCGAAAAAGGCATTACAGGCTCAAAGAAGGTAGTGATTCCGGGCACGGCACATCATCTGAATATGGAGAAACCAGAGGAGTTCAACCGGGTAGTGATTGAGTTTTTGGAGCAATTAAGTGAATCACGATGATTTCTGGGGAAGAGTTGGAAACGAATTTTGTGCAAACCAGTCAATATGAAGAGGAAGCTCAACTTTTTATGTCAAAATCGTTCGTTTCTTGAGACACAAGGATGGGTCTCGGGTCAAGGGGCACCTGGAACGTCGATTTCTGGCGCCTCCCGAACGCGCGCGTCGCAGAGAGGCTCAAACGCGGGATCGGCACCTGGTTTTTGCCGGAACCAGGTGCCGATCCCGCCAGGTGCGGTGTGAAAGGCACACGCTCAACTCAACCCACACCTGCTCAGTGCCCCAGCCCAGGCGAGGCTGTGCGGATCAGGATGGGCAAACACCCGGCTTATGGAACGCGCGTTCACTGCATCGCTGCCGTTTCAGGCTGAGGTACGGTGTTGCTCAATCAACAGCTTCGCTGCCATCACTGAGACCCAAACGAGGGCGTTGAGCGTTGTGAACACGAAGACGCTAGTCATCCAGAGGTGCCCCGTCGAAAGCCCTGCCAGTGCAACGAAGAAGAGCACGCCCGTCACTCCCGAATAGGTGGCCCATCCACGCCGGCGTTGGGCCGCAAAGCGGCGAGCAAACACGAAACACGCAGCAATCAGGGCGAGGAACGCCACCGTCCCCACGATAAGATGCCCCAGGCCGTGCCAACTCAGCGTGTTGGCGTCCGCCGGCGTCCCGGGAGGGAAGCCCAGGCCCGGGTCAGCCCGGAAGAACGCAGCGCCGATCAGACCCGCTCCCAAGATCGCGATCAGCCGCGGTCCCCACGTTCCGCCCCGGCTGCCACGCAGGACTTGTCCCATCCCGACGGCACACGCGATGAACAGCAGGCCAGTGAGCAGGAAACTGCTGATCTGAATCCACCCCAGGTCCCCATTTTCAAGCAGACTGAGCGCGTGACGCGTGAGATCAAAGCCCGGGCGGGTAAAAGCCTGGGTCAGGCCCACGACGGTGAAGAGGGGGCCAGCGACCACGCCACAGGCCAGAAGCGCTCTGGTCAGCTTCGTGGTCTGATGGGCGGATGTACGCTCTTGTGAAATGACATGTTGCATTGAATTCTCCTTATCTTCTCTAGAGGCCTTTGGCCTTATCTCAAGCGGGTTGGTAGGTGAGCCAAACAGCCCCTGTCGTGTACGCCTTGGAGTTGACCAGTCGCAGCGTCGTTCGGCTTGCGTCTTGAAAGAGCCGCTTGCCATTGCCAAGGACCAGCGGACAGACTACAAGAGCATACTCATCGATGAGGTGATGGTGCATGAGCGTGTGGACAAGGTCGCCACTGCCCAGGATTGTTATGGCCTGACTAAACTGCTGCTTGAGCTTGAGCACTTCTTCAACGATATTGCCCTTGATCAGCTTGGAATTATTCCATGTCGCCTCCTGGAGGGTGGTTGAAACCACAAACTTCGGGATGCTGTTAAATCGATCAGCCATGTCACCCGTTCTCTCTGGCCAGGCGGCTGCCATTTCTTCATAGGTCCGGCGCCCGTAGAGCAGCGCGTCACACTGAAAGAGATTGCCGCCGATCTCCATGCCCATTTCTTCATTCAAGAATGGTCCGTTCCATTGGTCAGGCGCTTCCATGACCCCATCCAGGGTCAAAAACTCTGCGACTTGTAATTTACTCATGGTAGTTCTCCTTCTCTAGCTCTCGTTGTGTGTCGAGTCGCTGCTTTCGAGTGAGAGCAGCGTCAAGCTCAAATGGTTGATCTTCGTGAGCACTCCATGGAGTGCCGGCTGGTCCTTGAGCATGCCAGAAAGTTGAGATGTGCCATCTGGCTCATGCACGATCTGTAATCCCTCCAGCCACTCCTGCCAATCCCGATCCAGGTGCCCTTTGATGTGAATCGAAACGTGCATCAGTCTACTCCTTTCGTTCTGATTGGGCCAGGCTTGCTCTACTTGAGAAAAGTATAGTCGGGAGGAGGGGGGACTGTCATCACCGGTGTTCGTGATTAGACGGGTGATTGCGCAGCCATGTTGGGAAAATCCAATGTAGGGCTGTTTCCCACAACAGGTAGGGATTCGTCTTTCGGACCCTTGTTAGAGGATCTGTAAACGCTGGGTTGCGGCGATAGCCTCAGCGCGGCGGCTCACACACAGCTTGCGATAGATACTGCTTACCTGTGTCTTAATCGTATTGGGGGAGACGATCAGTGTCTCGGCCATCTCAGCATATGTCTGCCCGGCGACCAGCAGACGTAGCACCCTCAGCTCCTGCCGAGAGAGTGGCTCAACCCCTTGCCTCTGCACTCCGCCTGCTTCTGGCTCGGGCTGGATCTCTTGCTGATCCGTGGCTCTATGAGCGCTTGTCCCTTTATCCTGTTCAAAGGCCCCCAGCAAGCGTGATACGTAAGACCTGGAAAGGAAAACAGCATTTCGGCTGTTTCCATCTTCTTGCGGCGTGTCTAAGCCCCCTTTGTCATTAGCTTCCAGGAGCGCTTCCAGTGCCTGCCGCATGGGTTCCCCTGCATCTAGATACAGGCGGAGATAGCCCTCTGGCTCGGTCATTACGAGCAGACGAGCAGCGATGCTCGCCGCTTGTGCGCTCTCGCCTGCATGGTGCAGGGCGACCACAGACAGCGCCATCCATTCGAGCGTTTTCTCGATGTCTGCTGGCTGGTCAAGGTGTTCTCTGAAGCGCTCCAGCGTCTCGACCGCCCGGGCGTACTGCTGCTGCGCCAAAAAGATGCGCACCAGCAGCAGCACCTCCCACTTGCGCAAGGGATCCCAGGCCTCCGGGGAGAGCATGATCTGTGCTGCCCAGTTGCTTGCCTCAGCCAGATTGCCCTGGGCCAGCCACACCTGGACGCGGGTCTCTGCCACCCAGCGAGCATTGTTGGCAAATTCCTCCTGCTCAAGAAGCGCCTCTGCCTTGTCCAGTGCCTCTTGTGCAGTGCCCAGATCCCCTCTTGCGAGCGCGAGTAGCGCCACAGATCTCTCCCCCATGGCTAGTAGTTCCACCTGTTGCCAGTCCTGCGCGATACTCAGCAAACGCTGCAACGCGTCAGATGCCTCTTCCAACAGATTCCAGGTATAGGAGATGTCGAAGAGGGAGGCAAGCAGATATCCTGCTATGGCGGTGCTCCCACCGATCTGCTCGAGCAGGGCGAGTGCCTCCAGGCATTCCTGGTGAGCCAGGTGCAACTGTCCGGCGTTTATATACGCTCTGGCCAGCCAGGTCATCACTCGAAAGGTCGCCTGGGGGTCTCCTGCCTCATTGATCCATTTCCGAGCTTCACGAAGCCTTCCCACCAGGAGGGCGCTTTCTTGCTGAAGCGCCAGGGCCAGCCAAAAGGCGAAGGTGAGCGGGATCATCTTCCAGCTTACCTCCTCATCAGGGGGCAGCGCTTCTAGCTCTTGAGTCAAGAGGCGCAAACATTCCTTGTCGCCACGCCTGAAGTAGGCTCTGACCTCGATCAAGGCCCGCAGCAGGCGCAGACGCCGCTTGATCAACGCCACCTCCGCCTCTAAGAGCAAATGCGCCTGTTGGTTGCGAAGGATCTCTTCCATGCGCGCGAGGGTCCGCTGTACCTGGGCGGCCATGCTGGCATGCACCGTTTCGGTGCTGAGATGGACGGAGTTGAGGAAGCGCAGCGCAGCATTGAGGGCCAGGTGCGTATGCGCACGCAGGACAGGATCTGGTAGGGTGAGCACCCAATGATGGATGGTGCTTGCTTCTCCACTGAGCCAGAAGTGAGGAGCAGCCTGCTCCATCAAGGAAGCAGCAAGGTGGAAGTCAGGCGCGGCCAGCGCGTGTGCAATGGCCTCCCGCCACTCGCCCTGCGTCTCATACCAGCGTGCTACACGTTGATGCAAGAGCGGCACCAGTTCTGGTTGAGAAGCATGCAATCGAGCGCGCAGGGCCTCACGAAACAGATCATGATAGCGGTACCACCGCCGCTGCTCATCGAGCGGCACCACAAAGAGGTTGGCTCGCTCTACCTCCTCCAGCATCTGCTGGCTCGCAGGCTCGCCTGACGCTGCGGTGACAGCCTGGCATAAGGCGGCATTCATGCAGCTGCCAGCAAAGTCGGAGACCCAGGTGGAGAGATCCTGCCGCTTGCGTAGGGAGAGCGCTGCCAGTTGCAAGCCCGCGATCCAGCCTTCCGTCCGGTGTTGCAGGATGGCCACGTCTTCTTCCGAGAGAGGTAGGCCCATGCGTTGCAAAAGAAAGCGGGTCGCCTCTTCCTGGGTAAAGCGCAAATCACTGGAGCGGATCTCGATCAGCTGCCCACGCACGCGCAACCGGGAGAGGGGAAGCGCGGGATCAGTGCGCGTGGCGAGCACCAGGTGCATACTCACGGGTAGATGATCAAGTAAGAAGAGCAACGAGTCGTGGATGGTTTGGTCAGTGATCACATGGTAGTCATCCAGGATGAGCATGAGGTCTCCAGAGCCCTGCTCGAGCTCATTGAGCAGGGCCGTCAGGATGGTCGAGAGCGGAGGAGCCTCTTGCGAGTGCAGCAAGGCAAGAGCCGTCTGTCCAAGATGGGGCAAACAGGTGCGTAGTGCCGCAATGACTAAGGTCCAGAAGCGGATCGGGTCATTGTCCAGTTCATCAAGGGAGAGCCAGGCAATCGCTTGTTCGGCTTCCCTGCGCTCTGCCCTCTGCGCCCTTCCCCCGCTGGCCTGCGGCTTGCAGAATGCAGCCATCCATGCGGAGAGCAGTGTTGTCTTCCCACTTCCGGCAGAG